>Ga0307930_1001325_pt1 | contig 19654 bp, 29 predicted proteins | sample OrgLakmetageno46_FD_203161 | JGI IMG/M metagenome (GOLD analysis project Ga0307930, IMG submission 203161) | Saline water microbial communities from Organic Lake, Antarctica - #46 | ecosystem: Environmental > Aquatic > Non-marine Saline and Alkaline > Saline | place: Antarctica: Organic Lake...
TTTTTCAAACAGAGTCTTGCATGTAAGGAAGAATTTTTGTGCTGACCTTTTTACTCGCTCTCAGACTATGATGAGTATAGTGCACTACGTAATGCTTCTTTCTTTAAATTCCGTATTTATTTTTTCTTTTTGCTCTCTGTTGTGCCCTTCTCTTGACAGGTCTACGATTCCAATCATTCTCTGCGAAACGCTCATGCCGTCTTCAAAAGTGACCTCTGTACGGACTGCCCAGCCTCTGCCAAACTCCCCATGGTGGGTACAAGGAATACTAGCAGCAGCAGAACAAGCAGCACCGCCAGCACCGCCGCTATAAACAGCGCCACGAAGAGGAGAAGAAGCATCACCAGAAAGAGTCCTCGTAGGGACAGCAGCAGTGCTTCTCGTAGTAGCATAGAGTTGCAGCCGGAGAACACCGATGTGTCTTTAGCAGCGAAGGAATGCCGCGCAGATGCAGTTTACCTCGAGTGCGGGCATAGCCATCGATGTTGGGACTGTGCCATTAGAAAGAGCCGCCATAATTCTGCTGGGATCAACAGCACAAGTAGTAGTAGCAACAGTTGTAGTAGTGACAATAACGACGCGGCGTCAAGGTCTCTGCCCTCTATGGGAAGCACTAGCCGAGGCCGATCCGCAGTGCGTCTCGAAGTGGCCAAGCGGAAGGAAGAAGCCTCTGCAGGGCCGATCGGAGACTGTGGGATCTGCGGTCGCTCTGGCCAAATTGCGAGAGTGCAGAATACGTTTGATTGCCCCGTCTGTTTCGACTCGGTCGACTTGGAGAACGCCTTCTGTGCCGGCACTTGCGGTAACTAAGTTTGTACTTTATATGGGTGTGCGCGTGTCATAATATCTGCCAACTTTATGCGTGGTGATGAATGGTGAAACCCTCTCTAGGATTACTCCTGTAAACTCATAGAAGTGGAATCATTTCAATGTAGATCATTGTGTTTCCTCGTTGTGACCTTTCTCTGGTGTGCCTTCCAGGGCACATGTGTTGTGTGGCGTGCGCCGTGCAGTATGTGCGCGCCGCTCTCGGCGATGTCGGCAACAACGTCACTGGCGAAGGGCTTAGATGCCTCTTTCACTCCATGCTCGGTGGGGCAGGAGGTGGAGAAGCCTGTCCTGGCATTTTAGAGCCTTTTGCGCTCAAGCTATTGGTGGGGCGATACAGCGGAGGGCAAGTCACTGCCATGGCCGAAGCAGCGGCGGCCTTCTCGACTGCAGTCCTCGCAGAGCAAGAAGCACGTGATGCAGAACAGAAAGCGGCTCAAGCTCGTCTGGCAGCAGTGGCGCGTGCTTCAGAGGCTTTTATGCAACAGCAGCAGCAAGAGCAGCAGCAAAAGGTGGTGGAGGGCGGTCAGCTGCAGCAGCAGCATGGACAAGTCGTGCCAGTAGCACCTCGAGCAGCAGCAACTGCTGCTGTTGTTGATATGCCGAGGCGCCTTCCAACTGCTCCACCCACAGAACTTCTAGCGGCATCAGCGGGTGAAACCAGTGTTCACCAAGGAGTTCAAGGAGGGGAAGCTGTGAGAAATTCAGAGAGGAAAAGGTTGTCTTCTGTAGCATCATCGCCATCCTGGGGTCTAGCCTCCGTACTTCCCCTGGCGCCGAGCCTCATATCGCCTCTTACCCTCGCCGCCAGCTCATCATCCTTAGGTTTTGGGCCTTTCTCTTCGAAGTCGGGCAGTGCTTCACGTTCAGAGGCATCAACCGCGTCGGATGATGTAACACTTGCTGATCCTTCAACTGCGCCGCGCCGAGTTAACCGGGGCAATGGTGGCGATGAGACCACCGAAGAGCATTGTTCATCCGTTGAGCTTTCGACGCGACTTCCTTCTGCAGCTGCTGCTGAGCCAAATGTGCAGCAAGAAAAAGACTTTGCGCCAAACAATGATCTCCGAGAAGGTGATTCTTTACCGCTGCCTCCTGCTGCGCTTGAGAATGCAGCTGCTCCTCCTGTTGCCCCTACTGCTGCGGCGGCTAACCTTGCAATGGCAGCCATTGGTACCGCAGGTGCTGCAGCGACAAGAACTGCAGCAGGAGAGGCGGAGGATGCTGTGGCGCCATTGAGCATGAACGAAGTGCAGCGCTTGGGGCGCTTTGTGTACGAAGCGAGCATCCCGCAACCGTGCCGTTTCTACTGCACCAACAAGACTACATGTGGGCGGCTGTTCGAAGTGGAGGAGCATTTGCTCAACTCGGACATCAACCAAGCCTTGAGCGAAGAGGAGTGTCGCGTCGAGTGCCCTTTCTGCGATCGAGCGAGCTGCGTGCGCTGCAAAATCTTGTTCCACGGCGCGCTCTCTTGCAGCGAAGTGCAAGACATCGAAGCAGAGCGAGCGTCAGGAGCTGGAGAAGGCGGCAGCGGCGGTGGTCGAGAAAAGAGCGGCTTGTCGATGGAACTCATTCGTGCCACTTCCAAGCCCTGCCCCTCGTGCAGCATGAGCATCAGCCACTACCACGGTCACGCCTGCCACCACATCGCGCCTGGCACGGGCTGCGTCAACTGCGGCTACCACTTTTGCTTCAGCTGTGGCGAGCCTGCTGGCCCTGCCATACCTGCGGGAAGCTCCGGCTGCAGCTGCCCCGTTTACTGCATCAACGACCATATCTTGTCCAACATCAAAAACCTCCCCATTCCGCACGACACCCGCTGTGGTTGCGTATTTTGCCCCGACTGCAAGTGCACCATTTTGCCCGCTGCCAGCTGGGACAAGCGTCGTGGCGTCAACCGCAACCCGGAAGGGGCAATTAATGAAGAAGTCGCTGGCGAAGGCATGACGGTGGTGCCGCATCCGTGTGCGCAGTGCGACGGCACTTGCGTGGTCTGCATAGGGCTCGTGACTCCAAGAGAAGTGTCCGTGCACAAATCGGGCCGCCTTTCGATGGCACTGTGAGAATGTTTCTTATTTGTATATTTTAGCTCGTGGTTCTCTCGTCCTCTAACTTCCATTGATTTAAATAACCGAGGTCAATTCAAATTTGAATTCGATCTACACTCTACACTATGCATATGTGGCACCCTATAGTAATATGTAATATGAATGCGAATGCCTCTCCATGTGACAAACTAGTTGCATGGCCTTAAAACAAAGCACCACGCCAGCGCCCCCCCTTTCAACTGACCACGAAACAAAGTATTTGAAATCCTTCTAGAGATACTCCCTCGTACCGGAATGAATTTTAAAGTCGAAATCTTAGGCAATCGCTAAGAGCTCTAAATTAAATATTTAGTTTTTTTTTTAAATGATTTTGCGATTTCACCCCGCGGTGGCAAAAAGATGAAAGCTACTTGATTACGATTACTCCCATTAGCCCTCAAAACAGGATGTTCTTGAGCAAACCAGTGAATTTGCTGTCCTCTATCCAGCCCTTCTCCCTCGCTCGCAGTAGCTCCGACACCTCAGTCTGATGGAACAGTCAAACAAAGAGCAGAATATTGAAATTAAGGGCACGGCAATCGAGTCGACGAAAAACCAAATGATAACCTTAGATTCTAGGGCAGACATTGCAAATGTACTTGATGAAATGATGCTCCGACAGTACGATGCTGTTGCCTGCACTTACTTTCTTTGGATGCCCAGGTGTGGCTGCAATCGCTTTCGCCGTCGCCACCTGCGCCACTAACCCGCCAACGTCCGTGTACATACCCGAATTGTTTTTGACTGGTGGCCGTGCAGCCTGCTTGTTTTGGGCAGCAGCCTTTGCGCCTTTACCCTGAGGTGAGACTGCATAAGGCGCGGGTGCTCGCGCAGCCCGGCCGTTTCCGGCATTGCCTTTACCACCTTTGCCAGGCTTGACGATGGTTTGTTGTAAAAGAGCCTTCCCCTTGCCGCCAACACCTTTTACACCTTTGGCGCCTTTCCCACCTTGGCTCGCGTTGTTATTTTTTGCCTTCTGGGCTTTGTCATACGCCGCTTGCGACAGGAAGATTTTAGGAGGCATGATTATCGAACTATGCAGTCCAAGGCAGAGCAAAGAGCGGTATAAGAGATGTTTGGGACGCTATAAGGCTAGAGCTAGGTAATTGATAACAGTGAAGTTGCTGCACCGGTGGTCTTGCGATACTCTCCTGACTTACCGGCGCTTCTTCCTGGCGGCACCAGTAGGAGTATTCTCTCTGCCCTTAATGATGAGCTCTTCACCACGGTGGCCACGCCACGCCTTCTTTCTTTCCTTCTTTCCTCTTCGACTCCCTAATACAGTGGCCAGAAATAGAATACTCGTCGGTTAACGGCATTTTCTTACGACTTGTCACAAAATGGCTACGTTTGAATAATCTGAGAGTAGTAAGCATAATATATCTGAGGTCGCGGCCATGATAGCGACCACGAGTTCGCTAGTGCTAGCTTTGACTCTAGCAACACCTACGCAGGCTCAGACTGTTGGAGGTGTACCTGAATCGCCACCCTTGCCACCGCATCCGGTGCCCTCGGGTATCGGCGAACACTCCGTCGAGCTAACTTGGCCGCGCGGGGATGACGCCACGATCCTGCATCCAACGGACTGGTTTGAGGTGCAGCAGCGGCGATTCGGTGCACAGCATGATGGAGTTGGCCTAGGCGAAGACGCAGACTGGTCTGTAGTTGGTAGCGGTGGCGATCGGGTAGGTTTGCCCGCGGCGGCACGACGAGAAGGACAGCATGAAGCTCAAGTCATTAGCGTGCGCGCAGACCACGGTCAAGTGATCAACAGTGGTTTCTTTCAGCTTAGTTTTAGTTACGGTGGCCGCGGCACGGCTTATGTGAATCCCAAGGAGCGCTACACCGATGCTGCGCATGCCAACAACCACACTTCTGTTATTACGGCACCTATCCCCTGGGATGCCTCAGCTGCGCAGGTGAGGGAGGGTCTTAATCTGAGCTGAACCTCTGACCGTCTCTTGTTGTGTTGGCTAGATTTCAAATACTATTGATAGCGCTAGCGTCGCGTTTAGCTTTCAGAGGATAAAACCCCTAATCCGTCTAGCTAGCTATCTCCTAACTTCGTTGAAAGGCTAGATCCTTTACTCCCTGGCACTTCTCCACAACTCCCACCCCCACCCCCGTCTATCATAGGTGCAAGAAGCGCTCGAGTCTCTGGAAACGGTGCAACGAGTGCAAGTGCGACGCTGCGACGCAAGTGGGGGCTTAGGTGGGAGCGGCGGCTGGCTCGGGGGATGTCCGTATGGAAAACGCGGGGGCTTCTCGTGGGAAGTGCTTTTCGAACCCGTGTTTTATGTCGACGAACACAACACGTACGGGGGGTTTCTATCTTTTGCTAATTTGAATTAATTCAGCAGAGGGAGAGAAGAAGTGTTTTGAAGTGGCTTGCAGAGATGTTGCGTGTGATTACAGCCTATTCAATTGTTTTAGTACTTCCTTTTCTAAATATTTCCAATGCGTGTGCCAATAACCTCTCCCGCCTCTGTCGCTTTCTGCTGCACTACATTAGCGCAACGGGCAACTACCTACCAGACCACACCGGGCACAAGTTTGTCGACGAAGCCCCTCTTAGCACAAGGCGCTCTACCAACCTTGGAGGTTCACCCCCTGTATACGAGCAAGGCGCTGCAGTGGAAGAGGTATTCGAAGGGAAAGAAGTGGTGACAAGTGGAGAATTAGAGGGCGGGATATTTGTGGGTTATTGAACCCATAACACAGTAATTTAGTTGAGGGAATGGGGTCTTGATATTTCAAGACTACAATATCTTCGTGGCCCGTCCAAATTCGAAAACGTTCTCTTTTTTATAGTCCCTTTTCCTTTCTCGCTTACTTTTACCCCTCAAAAGTGGCCCTCCATTTGTATGTTTCTCTCTTCATATGATTGTGCAATCTCCATGCATGTGCCCTTTACTTGCTTCGTGCTCTACTACATGTACTAGGTGGACGTGTCCACGCGGACCGTGCGCTTATCCCTGTTGCCTGCAGACCTGCACCAGGGCCATACCCTCTTCGTACACCGTGCTCCAACAACTTCTACTCAACCTCGCCCGCCCACCAGCGCTCGAGAATCCACCGCTACGAATAGTGGTGAACATGCCAGTGGCGAGACAGCATCACAACAGGAAGTGATTGCACTCAAAGTGGTGCAAATCAAGCAGCCGTCGAGCGTGGTGGTAGCCGAGCTTCCGAATGGCGAGGCTTTAGTGGGCGGGTGGGCGACGGTGACTGCCGCGTCAGGCCGAGAAGCGCTCTGGAGCATGCAGGTACTGTATACTTGATACACAGACGTGCATTACTCCTAGGAGCAGTTGTTGGATTTCAGTCGTCCTAACATTTTACAATTCGAAAAGCATTGCTCGTGATAAACAGTGTCGACATCTCAACTTGTTGCGTTGTTGTCTGAACTTACCGGTGCTCTCTCCGCTCGTCTTAACTCACTCACTCGTATCTCAACAGCGGGGCTCGGTGTACGCTACCTTGACCAAGGGCGATGTCCCTAATTTAGTAGTGCACAAGGAGACGCTGTCGCAGAAGCATAGGTGGAGTGGGCCCGGCGGGATGGTGTCCGTCTCGAAGGGCGGTCGACACGGGTTCCTTCACGCTTCGGTGAAAATGATAATAATCATAATGACGATGACTAGGAGGAGAATGATGCGATAAGACTAGCACGCTACACAACAAGACTCGTGTTTTTATCTCCCCTGTCATTGGAATAATGCGTTTTGATTTCTGTGGTTGGCCCCGTCCCTTCATCTTTTTTAGGTGTGTGCGCCTACGCACTTTTCATTTCCTGCGGGAGGGTCACAAGGCGGAAGTGTCAGTCCTAGTCGCCAACCGCAACAAAGCAACAATGCTGTCTCTTCGAACGAGTATGCTTCTGCGCATGTAGCCAGGTACACCGCACAAACGAGCTTTGACACAATGCTTCGAAATGTTAATCTTGAATTGCTGCTGTGTTCCGAAGTCTGTCAATTTGAGAGAGAAGTCACCGCCTTTGATGCAGCTTGGTACACTTTAGAAGAAGGGGGTACTTCACCGAAACCGTAGTCTAATTTCTCGTGTTTTGCTTAACAACAGGGTGCATCAGTCTAAACTTTGGGGCACCTGCCATTTCAAAGCGACTGGCCTGGACCCAGGGCATAGGTGAGTGTGCACTACTGCTGGATAGTTTGGGCCTAACCAAAATCAACAGCATGTCCCAATTTATACGTTTTTTCCTTTTTCCAGTGACTGATGATCTTTCTTCTTCGTAATATTATTGGTGTCGGTGTATGTGCACATGTGGTTTCACAATCCGGTACCGTAGGTACGAATTCCGGTTGCGCGCTCACAACGCAGCTGGGTTCAGTGCTTGGAGTCCAACTTCCTCGTTGGTCGCCACTCTCGTAGTGCTGCCGCCGCCGCAGCCTCCAGCTCCTTTGTTTGCCGGCGCCTCCCTCCTTCCTTCTCTTCCTCGTTCTTCTCCCTCGGCTTCTAGACATGACAATGACGATGCTGATGCTGCTGCAGCCATCACAGTGTATGTGAGTGGCGCTGGTTCCTTTCGAGGCCCTAATGGGCGTGCTAGCAACAGTGCGGTGGGAGACAGCGGCGCGGGCCGGATCTCATCCGTGGCGCCTAACGGACAAGAAGAAGGATCGCTGGAGAGGTGTGCGAATGATGCGCGTATGCGTGGTGGCTATCATTGTATGCATGTTTCATTCCTTCAACTCATCAAAACAGAACAAGAGTTGTAGAATAAAAGAGCCTGCAGCGTATTAGATGCTAAAGTACGCAGCATGCAAATATGCTTGCCTGATAGGGCCACTTTTTACTCGTTTCATCTACATTTCAGTTGCATGTCCTGCTCTCACTTTTTCTTTGCCGGGTGCGACATCGCCTTGAATCTTTTCCTTTCAAAAAGGTTTGTGGTGCAGTACGAAGACATGGCGGCCCCAGGAGTGTGGGCACACGGAGCCGAGACACTCCTCGCGCATCACACGCCAGAAGCGACAACGCATGCACTCCCACCTCAGAGCGTGACCGTGCGTGGCCTTTCCCCCGGCCACACCTACCGTTTTCGAACCAAGGCCACGCGATCCACCTCATCGTCGTCGTCGTCATTGTCGTCATCATGGTCTCCACCCTCATTGCCCATGGCCACTCCTCCGCGGCGCCCGCCTCCGCCGCCACCGCCTCTCGTGGAAGGCCTCCACATAGATGCAGTAGACTTAGCTTGGGCGCCAGATCCACGGTAAATTGAATACACGGAACAAGAAGAAGATTGGAGGTGTTTGACGAAAGTGTTCTTGATTTTGGGTGTCTGCCTTCTGTACTTGAACGAAAAGAGGCGGCAGCCGCTTTTAGAAACTGCGCTGGAATGTATAGTTGTGGTTTCAAAGAAAAGGCAGAGACTTCGTGTTCGTTGCGTCTTTATTCTCACCATAAATTATTGTGTCATTCTTGCATGCATTTGGTTTTGATTTCTTTGCCGATGCATGCACACTTGCTACTTTGCGATGGTGATTTCATCGTCGGGCCTGCACACATATTACAGGTCCTCAGGAGTTTTGGGCTACGAGCTCGAGTACCGGCGAGTGCCTAACGGCTACTTTGAGCCGCTGCCCTCTTACCAAGGGGGTTCGTCCCTGTCATCCGGTGCCGGTGCTGGCGGTGGGTCTGCAGAGAAGAACAACAACAACGACGACTACAACAACGTAGTGGTGGCCGAGGCACGCGCGTCGGTGCAGTTAATCACGGTGCACGCCGATCGCACGGCACAAGTCACCGACGGATTCTTCTGGCTCGTCCTTCCCATGGTATGAATAAGATTGTCTTGTCAGTACATTGTGCAGGGAGCACGAGGGTTGAAGTAGATTACTGGTGCTGTGTTTGTCAGTATGTGGCCACGGCGGACTTTTGGTGGCATGTGTTTCGAATTCTGCAGTGCCTTTTCTTGCATCCTTTTGCTTTTTCACTTTCACCGTATCTTTCTTTGATTTCATGGCGTATTGCACATGTATTTTGTCTTCTAAGCCTCTTATTTTTCTGTCGCTTCCTTTTTCATATAAAGGCGGGTCCCAGCGACAGTCGGCACAACGCCACCACCGCCGGTGCTTCGCCTACTTTCAGCCATGCATCACCGACGAACATTGGAGACCCGATGCGCCGCTCCGTGACTGAGGCGTTGCCCTTTGACGCGTCTTCCGAAGTGGTTCGAGCCGCGATTCAGTCCTTGTTCGGGCCTTCTGCCGCCTCGGTGACCGTCGACCGTGTCGGTCCCACGCGCCGGGAGCATGCGAAACAATCCAGCACGGGCGCGCTGTCGCCGATGTCGTCGTCGTTCGCCGTGGCCTCGAACCGAGAGCCCCTGGGAAAAGGTGTGTCTTCGAGAAGCTCTCTGGTTCCCTCTAACATGCTTGATCAGCTCAAACGATCAGGCTAGGAGGAGGAGCGATGCTATCGTGAAGTAATACATTTCACGTACTATTTTTTTTTAATTTCTTCTTATTCATACACAGCATTTTTATTCACTTCTTCTTATTCATACACAGCATTTTTATTCACTTGTTAATGTTGAAACTCCCCAAACTCAAACAGGTGCTTTTCGGTGGCGCGTAGAAATGCGCCCTCCTTCGAAGCATGCCTCTGATTGGGTCCCGCCGCCCCGCCTCACGGTGGGTCGACATGCATATCATAGATCATAACATACACATCACACGCACATGGGTGCACATGCCTGTTGCGCAAGAAGAGTGTGGCCTTAGCCCCCTGTCGTTTGTATTCACGAAGAGTATAGTGCCCGTGCATACACTACGATGTATTTGTTGTTGTTACTGTTTTTATTTGGCGCCTAATGTCGTTGTTCGCGATGCATATTCCTCCATATGTGTGACAGGTGCTCAAAGATACGTTAGCTGAGTGCGTAGTCAATGACGTACTCAATTTGTGTGCCAACTCAACATCTAACAACGCTAGCTCCTCGGACAGCAGTTGCCAGGATGTAGCGTCGCCCACTCACAAAGGCGATGCCATGGCGACTGTGAATCAACCTCACAAGTATGCTGCCCGGAAACAACTGCGCGTGGAACAAGGAAAAACCTGCTTCAAGGTACTTCGATATGAGTGTGCATACGAGCCTTTTGTGTATAGCTGGAAGCATGTAATGTCTTCTGTTTGTGAATCACCTTCTTTTATTTTTTTTTCCTTTTCTATCTATGATATTTGGGTCTATATCCTACATGTGTAGATTTGGTCGGGTGCCGGGCCGACGGTTGCGGTGGAAACTCTGCAGGCTGGAGCCGCTGCGACCTTGGGCGATTCTTTGCACCTCAGCACGCGCGTGCGAGGCCTAGAGCCACACAAGCTCTACGCGTTTCGCATGAAAGTGCGCACTACCAACGGCCACTCCGACTGGAGCAACCCTACTCCCACGGTATATACCTGTGTGTTACGTGCGTTCACACATTACCAAGGATACATATGATGGTTGTCTTTTCGGTGATTGAATATTTTTGGCTTGATGGAATAGCTATCAGTGTATTATATCGCTTGCCATTTTACCACTGTTTTGAAAGACATTCGCTTCTCTACTATTCACTAGAACCCTGAACTTTTCTCACCGCTACAACCCTTCGTGTCGTACTTTACCCTTGGTATTATCATTCTCAGGTGCGCACCTTGCACCGGCTAGGAGAAGGCGGCGTAGTTGCCCTCTCTACCACTCCTCCCCTGCCCAACGCGGATGCTCTCTTGAGCAATGTGCGCAAAGATATGGTGTTTCTGGAGTCGGGAACCGGGCGCTTTCCCGCCAATGCTCGGGATCCTGATTTCGCTCACGGCATCGGCCGAGGAGGTAAACAAACGACTCTTCTAACACTATCTCGCTAGTTCATGAATCTTCTGGGCTACGTCTGTTCGTCATTGATTGCGATGGTTGCTACTGTACTATATTGGTACACAGGTGTCGCTGGCTCCTCCGGTCAAAGTGGCTTAGCCGTCCTGCAAGTATTAGCTCCCAGGAGCGGCAGTGGTGCCTCTAGCAGCAGCAAGGCCACCTTCTTTGAAGCGCCCGATGCTCCTTCCTTTCAACAGCTCTTCACAGTCCCGAGCGTGCCCTCAACCAACCCGTCTCAGGTTGGAGTCGTTAGCGCATTCCTCCTGATCTGGCCCCTCTATTTTCGCAATGCCTTTGTCTTCTTCCTTTTCCTGTCTCCTACAATTCTTCTCGTGAACTTCATTTCCCTCTGATCACTTGTGTGCTTCTTTACATGTGCTTTTGCAGGCCAACCAGCCTTTCTACGTGGTTGCCAAGCTCTGGGGTGCCGGTGGTGGCGGCGGTGGGCTAGGCGTAGGACAATCCCAAACCCACCCACAAAGTGGTATAAATACGGGTCCAGCCATTGGCCGCGCGGCCATGAACGCGTCCCAGGCTTCTCAACTCGCCCTGGGCGGGGGTGGCGCGTTCGTCTCGGTGAAGGTAAGCGTGGCGCCCGGCGATCAGCTGATGGTGCAGGTGGGCAATGGGGGAGAACCTCCCTCGGGGGAGAACCCCGGCCGCGGTGGGACCGGAGGCGGGGGCGCGCGCGGCGGCGGCGGTGGAGACTGGGGCGGCGGCGGCGGTGGGGGTGCAACTTCGCTGTGGCGCCGGCTCCCAAGAAGCAGTGGTTATGAGCTGCTGGCGATTGCCGGCGGCGGCGGCGGTGCTGGGAGCACCGATTACTGCTGCGCCCACGGTGAGTGTTTTTATAGAATCGTCAAATTGAGATGAAGGGGGAGGGGGGCTTGAGTATGATGGAATGCTTTACCTACACACTTCTCGTCCTCCTTTTTTCTTCTTCTTCTCTTATCAGGGGGTAGCGGCGGCGCCTACGTGCATTTACGGCAAAACGACGGTTCGTCACCCCCCAACGACGTTGGCTTCCCTCAGGACGAGTCCGAAGCTCCCGGCCGACATGGCACTCCCGTGTACAACGGCCCCGCACAATTCGCAAACCGCAAAGAGTTTACGCCGCCCGACTGCGCTCCTGGCGACAAAAGGTGTGGCCGTGTGCAGTTTAGCAAACAAGAAATTGAGCGTCCTTGGATTTCTTTGCTGGACGTAGTTTCCTCGTACTTTTGCTTTTTTATCTCTTTATTGAAGTTGCTTTCCGTGTCTTTTTTTCATTTGTGCATAAAGCCACGAATGTCGACTTGAACTTATCATTTCTGTTCTTTTCTCTTCACTAGTATCCCCCGCCCACACACACGCACTTTTGTTGAAGGTGTGAGAGCTCGTTCGACTTGAGCGGGATGCCGGCTCGGCACAACCATTTGGATTGGGGCGCCAACAGCGGCCTCGCCGATTACTCTCAACTCGCGCTGGGTGGGGGCGGTGGCAACGGACAATTCGAGCGCGGTGGAGCCGCAGGAGCCAGTGGGAGCTTTGAGGTGTCGCTCGAAGGTGTGACAGAGGCCAACAATCAGCCGCGGGGTAGCGCGGGGGTGCCTCATGTGAGTGGCAATGCCCGAGGTGGGCGGCAGCCAGTGAACGGCACCAAGATGCACGGGGGCGAAGGCGGGGATGGAAAAGAGGCTGGCGGCGGCGGAGGCGGCGGGTAAGACGATAGAAAGAATGCAAGTAAAAGAAAGAAGAAAAAGCTACTCTTTCTTTTCTACCCTTTTCTTTGTCCAAAGATAGACCCATCAAGCATTCTCATATTTCTACCTCTATCAGCTTTCTTACAATTTTATATCCGAAGTTTCTCTCTTACCTATCTAATCTCAACTCCTCTTTTTTACGTCGTCGCAACTTATATATTTTGTATACTGAAGGTACTACGGCGGCGGCGGTGGCGGCGGAGGCGTTGACGGCAGCGGCGGCGGTGGCGGCAGCTCCTGGGCCAATCTAACGGCTATATTCCACGACTACAGTGGCAGCGGAGCTACTACAAGTAATAATGCCATGTGGACGGAGCCCGCGGCGCCTCTGAAGCCGGTGGTTGCTTTCGCCAATGCTTCGCTCGTTACGGTGGCCTGGGGCGCAGTCACCGTGTTTGATCACGGCCAACGCTTCGGGTACGCATATATACTAGTACTACATGTGTAGGTCCAGGTTTTTGTTCTTCCTTCCCAATTGACGTGCACGAAGTTGTTCTAAACACCCAACCTCCTGTAATTTCACCTTGTATCTTTGCTGCATACAACCACTGTACTAGGTACGAGGCCACTTCCTATGACGTGGAAGTCTCCTATGGCCCTCGCAACGATTCCTTCAGTCGCTTGGTCGTTGTGAGCGGCGCAGCTCCAAGGCTAGCATCTGTGGCGCATCTGCCTCCAGAGGTGATTGCTAATAGTTGCTTAGTGGTTGTTTGGGAATTAGAAAAGGAGTGAGAGAGAGGATGTGGAATTTTGCCTTCATTTTCTTGCTTCCTTTTCCTTCGTTGCTAATCCAGATTATTCTCACCCAAAAGCACACTCTCTTGCACCGTCTACACGATTCGCTCTTTTTCGCATTTCTTATGTGGAGTCTGCATCATTGACCTCTCGTTCTTTCGTGGTCTTTCTTTCTCTCTGTATATAGACCACTCTCTGCTTTCGCGTACGTGCTGTCAGTCGCACTTCTTTCAGTGCCTTTTCCGAGCCTGTTGAAGCTTCTACCCTGGCTGCACCCATTAATCAGTGGGCTCGGATCTGGCCGCGTCGGAGCGTGGGCGCTTTTGCCGGCTATGGCATTGCGGCGCCGGTAGCAGGGCGACCGCACCTGTCGACAGGGACCCAAGACCCACCGGTTAAAAAAAGAAATGACACGAAATACTCGCTGCTTGTTGCTTGCTTTATTTTAGTTGTTGCTTGGTATAGTGACTGTAATTGACAGTAGTGCCTTGATTGCGGACTTCATAATGGTGTCTGCGTGTGGTCATTCCTACGGTTATTGTGATTGGTGTGATGTCTTATTTTGGTTTTGCTGATCGCTCTCCTTGGCTGGTCATTGTTTCTTAAACACAGACCCGGAGCTACGAGCCGATTGGCCCTCGCGACGATGCCACCCGATTTGCCGACCCCCCTTCCTCCTCTGTAGCGGTGGCTCCCTCCGCGCGCAGAGGTCACTCCTTGGCGGTGCTTTATGGCTTCATTTACCTCTTTGGGGGGCTCACGACCCACGGCTACGAGTGCAGGTGAGAAACGGGATGAAGAAGAGGAAGAAGAAAGAAAGGTGGAATAATACAAGAAATTCGTCTTCAATCTCTGCCACAATACCCGTCCTCCGTTGTTCCTATACCTCTATCTCTCTCCAGCGCGGCGGTGACCGACACTTTGCGGTTTGGCGCTGCCTCCGCTGGCCTCGCTGCAGACCCTTGCCGGTACCTCCCCGGTGAATCCGACGAGCTGTGGCGGTAATGTTGTTGCAAGAACTGGCACACACGCACGCACACGCAACGTTATGAGTGACAGCACTAGTAGTTCAATTCTGTTCCGTTGATCGTTACTCCTGGTGTCATTCCGGTGTTTCTATGTGTTACCAGGCATAACTGCTGAAGACTTTCCATTAACCCTTGCTCCTCTTGGCTTTATTTTTGTTGAATTCTCTCACTTTTGCGTCCTTTCCTCTGTTTTTTCCTCCTTGCCTTGCCGTGTTTGCACTCAGCTACGACCCCACAACCAATTTGTGGTCTCTAATCTTGCCGGGCCAAGGGCGCTGGCTCCAAGACGGCAATGATCAGAAACCGCCGCCTCGGGAACAGCACACGGCATCGGTAGAGTGTAATAGGTGTCTTACAAAAATATGTCTTTTTGCCTGAAGGGCAGTATGATACTGACTGTGCTTTTTCTTATCCAACATGCTTCTCATTTCCTTTTACCGCGCATCGTGCAAACCTTTTTCTCGAATAAAATTTTCTTCCCTTAATTTCACTCTCGTGTGGCTTTCATCACGAAAAACAAATATCAAATGACAACCAATAAGATCCTGGGAGGCAAAATGCTCATCTTTGGCGGTGTTGCATCATCGGCGGACAATATTTCACCTCACCAAGAGAGCACCTCGACTCAGCAAACGATGAACGGAGAGGGTAGTCGCCTGCAGCCTTCCTTCAAAAACGACTTGTGGGAGTTAGACGTCGGCCTCTTGTCGTACCATTTCACAGCGCATGCAGATGGCAACGTGCACAATCGTACCAACACCACCTACACTAATAGCCACAGCAGTAGTGAAGAGGAGGATGATGCAGACAGGAGCAGCCCTTACTACTACGAACAAGAAGCAGCCAGAAGAAGAAGAAGGAGCTCGGGTGCAGGGTGGGAGATTCCAGAAGGGGGCGTTACTTTCGTGTCCATCGAGGTCAATGAGACGGAGCTCCTCCTGAGCCACAAGAACAACAACCACTCTGGCAGCACCACCAGCTTCAAGGACGCGTCCTCGTCCATCCCTTTCTTCGAAGCGCGCATCCCAACGGACCTGTGCATCGTAAGCGTGGAAGTGGAAGTGCACTTGAGGCACCCGTGCACGCGGCAGTTGGAGTTGGTGCTCTTTGGCCCGGGTCCGAACAGCGGTGACTTGAACCACGAGCCTTCCAGCCATTCCCACGCGACCATGCTCTTTGATCACCACGACGGCACCGCCAACAGCGGGTAAGAAATATGATTCAGTGAATTTAATTACGGGAGGGTCACTCCTCTTGAAGGGTTTGGCTTGCTTAGCCAATTGGTTGCGTTTGGTTTGCATGCTGTCCTATCCTCAGGATGCCTTCCTCAATGTTGCTTTATCGTGCTCACTTTGCCACTTCTGCCTCGTGCTACTTCGATAGGTGCGGGCGCCACCTGGCTCATACCGTATTTTCAGACGATGCGACCCTGCCAGCCTCCACTTCTGAGTTCGTGTCTCCGTTCACCGGTAAATTTCAGCCTGTGGAGCCTCTGAGCACCTATGCCGGCTTGCGGCCCAGTGGCGAGTGGGTGCTGGGGGTCTACGACCACGATGTGGATGGGCTCAAAGGCAAATTGGAAGACGTGAGTTTACGGTTTACCACCCAAGAATGCGACCAAACCTTCCACTGGACCCCCCTTTTGGGGCACCACCAGAATGACACCGACAGCAGCTCGACTAGTAGTGGTAGTGCTAATTCTGAGAAGCAATGGCCGGCGCCTAGGGCGCAGCACGCAGTTGTGGTGGTGGATCACTCGTTGTTTGTGTTCGGAGGGCGCGGACCAGGCAAAGAAATGAGCAGCTCGAATAGCTACGCGGCTATGAGCACACGGGTACGAAAATGAGAAAGGGTGAATATACGTTTCATGCAAGCAGTGTTTCTCTTTGTCTTGTTCTTCGTCGTACTCATTTGTCTAGATGCTCTCTCCGTGCTCTTTGATGCTTCGTTTATTTATCTAAAAATCTCGTGAAATTTCAACCTGGATTTTCCTCCTTCTTCTAATACGTCTCGCAGATGCTCCACGATCTTTGGCGCTTCGATCGCATCGACCAATCATGGCACTTGCTCGCGGATTTCGGCTCAAGCGGCGGCGGCCAGAGCCAGTTTGGGTCTCGTTTCCTGGGCTCCTCCCAAATGAGCGGTCGAGTGGCTCTGCTGTCGCCGTGGGGCCTCATGGCTCTCGGCGGCCTTCGAGAAGGGCAAATGGTACGTGCGTTTTAGGAACGTCCTAGCTAGGAATGAAAGAGGGTGTTATATGTTCGTAAAGCTGCATATGAGTAATACTCGAGTGAAGTGCGTAGCAAAAGGTTGCTATAGGTTTCTTGAGTTACAGGCGATATGTCCCGCTGAGGGATGCGCTGACTCGCTTTGCTCTTTCAGTTATCCGCCTACGTCGTTCTCACGTGAAACTTCTTTGTCTTTTTCTCACGCCCAGGGTATGCACCCTAATATGAAGCAACAAGGGTATGGCAATGACGACACCAAAACAGTGTGGCAGCATGACTTATGGTCTGAAGAATGGGCGCCAATAGCCACTGAGGATGAAATTTCGTCATCGTCTCATGATTACAGCCTGCATGCTTCTGTTCCCACCGGTGGGAATATGTGTAACAGTGTCTTCAATATAATGATTGTACCTATGGATATATGAATGTTCCTTTCATTTTTATTCTATCTTGACTTTGTCCTATATTGCTTTTTAGAATGAAAGCTCAAAGGAATCCTAGTGCATTTCAGCATTGCATTTGTGTAGGACAAAATTGAATGCTATCACCCTCTTCATTCATGGCCCTCATCTTGGTTATTTGTTTGCACTCAGGCAAATATTTGTCAGCAGCGTGCCTGGTCGGAGAAGGTTTCAACGAGGGCCAAGGCAGCTCGAGTACGAGTGCGCATGGTCCTGTTGTGAATCCAGCAGGCTATTCTGCTCCTTCTCCGCACTGGTAGAATACTTTTCTCTTTGTGTCAAGCTTGCGTGTTCATGCGTTCACTCTCGCTCTGATTTTATTTAAAAAATGAGTGCGCCTATCCTGAAGATATGTGTTTTAGTACTCCATTAATTTTGTCTCTTCTGTACCAATACAACATATCCTCCCCGCCCTCTTCCTTATCCAGGCCGGCGGTGTACACTTTTGGCGGCGATGACAGCGCGCGCACCTCGTCCGATGATCTTCGTCGTTTGTCGTTGCACGGCCTCGCCGCCCAACCTTTCTTAACCAAAAAGAATGCCCTGCACCACCATGCTGGTATCGAGTCAGCAGCGACAGCTGTGCCTCCAGCAGAACTGCAACGCAGTCGTTGCGATTGGATGCTCAAGGTGAATAAATGTCAAGGCCCTTAAAACTTCTACTGTAATCTCAACTACGCATTTCAGCCTCTTCACTTCGAGAGCATGCATGTACCAGTCGCTTATTCCTTGCTTTTGCAGTTATGTATACATTCTCTCTCATCCTTGCTTCTACAATATTGCTGCTTTTTATAAACACCATCACGCATCGATTCTACTTCTTACTAGGCTGGCTCCACCAGTGACCGCCGCTGGAAAGCTTCCTGCCTTCGTAACACCACTTCACAAGGGCCGACGACTCCGCCCACGTCGTGTTCTCTGCTCAATGTCCTGCAGCGCGCTTGGTGTTTGGGTGACTATCAAAGCCTTGGCTACCTGTAAACGAGCGCACTCAATAAGGTGCTAGCGAGGGGTCGAATAGAGATCCGGGATCTTATTGCGCATTCTGTGCTATTTGGTTGTAAATATCAGAAGTAGCAGAAATAAGAAGGGAAATATGAATGCTGATTATGACACGCCATATCAACGCCACATTAGAAAGTAGGCATAGGGAAATAATGAAATTACTGAACGAAATTCCGAAAAGAAGAGTATAGACTATAGATCACTTAGCAATCGAACATATCCGAAGAGCGCGCACGACGGGGCTCCGGGCACAGGGCAGCCGCTCCGCGCTCCGGGGCACAGTGGTCGGCGGGCATCTCGCTTTCAAAGGAAAGTGACCTAGCGTGCCACTCTTCCAGTTATCTCAACGACGTGAGACCAGTTTCCCCTGGTTAAAAAACGTATTCGCCCTTTCTCGTCATATGAACCCTGCGCTGTGCGTTGTGCCCCCATTTAGAAGAGAGACATACCGAGCCACATACGCACCAGTAGCCAAGAAAACCGCGGTTTTTTTCGGGTTTTTACCGACTTTGGCTCGGCAGAAGATCCGGTAAATATCAATTTCGCTGAAGGAAAACCCAGCAGCCTCTTGGGTTTTCTTGGTATTACGCACATACGGAACCAGCACACACATAAAGGGGTATCCTTTTCCTGATCGCTGATTGGTGGAAATGTGACGAGAGACAATCAATGGTTTCTTGACTTTGCGCTACTAGTCCTAGTAGAAGAAAGAGCTTAGTTTCAGGAAGTTTCAGGGGCTGACGCCGTAGGATTAGCTTTTCTTTATAAAGCAGTAGCACTTACGCTGGAGTGGAAGACTGACCTTCTATAGTAGACTATGCCGCTCCACCGCCGAGACGATGGCACTACGGTCAACGTGCCGTGGCCGCCTCCGCCCGAGACCAAAGTGAAAATTCACTCTCGAGTCGTGAAATTAACGCCTTCCGATGCCAACAGTGTAGATGCAGTTGACGCTGGGTCAGGCTGGTCTCTTGCATCGGTGCGTATGACTATTGTTTGATGCGTCGCTCGCCCTTGGCTTGAGCATATTCCATCACGAGTAGGAGCTTGCTAGTCTACGTCTTCGTAGATTTGTCAATCTATTATCACCTCACATCCTCAACCACCTCTCCGGTACATTCCTTTCTAAATCTAGGCACTCAACGGCGACCACCAAACGACTATATTTTCACGTGTAAGTAAACCTAGTGGCGGAGCTGGACCTGGCATTATCTCCGAAGAAGACGGCGTAGCAAGCAGCTTTTTCGGCGGTGTCTTGTCGTCCTTGTTGCTTCAGGACAATACGACACAAGATGAGCCTGTTGTGGATGACGAAGGGTGGTCTACCGACGGCCCAGCTTGGATTAATGGTTTGTCCAACGAGCACAAGCGTTTCTTAATGCGGCAAGTGTCAGCGCGGAAAGAGTCGCAGGGCCCGGACGGCGGAAAAGCCGCGAAACAACGGCTGATTCGGGCCGTGCGAAATCGCTTTGGAGTGACGGAGGAACGCGCGGTGGAGGCAATTGCTTGGGTGCAGGGCACATAAAGAGCAGCCGACCATGTCACCTGCTCTTGTTTATTAATCCTATTATAGTTTCATATCCAACGCACATGCAATTCTTAGCGCTCGTCGCTTGTCATGCTCATAGTGGGGCTGCCTGGTGTGATTGGAATTGGAA
>Ga0307930_1001331_pt1 | contig 19601 bp, 20 predicted proteins | sample OrgLakmetageno46_FD_203161 | JGI IMG/M metagenome (GOLD analysis project Ga0307930, IMG submission 203161) | Saline water microbial communities from Organic Lake, Antarctica - #46 | ecosystem: Environmental > Aquatic > Non-marine Saline and Alkaline > Saline | place: Antarctica: Organic Lake...
TGGCAGTGCTCATGGGCTGCCCAACCAAGGTGCGAATGGGAGTTTTTTTCTCTCTTAGGAGTGAAAAGGAATCCGAGTTATCTTAAAATACCCTACACAAGCGCGCAAAAGACCTGACAAACTGTTGCTACCCATCGTATGAAAAGGCCTAGGCTTCCGATCGTATCCTCCACTTGGACGCAACTCGCACTCCATCTCAACAGTTACACGTGCTGTTATACGGATGCCTTCGTTGTCTTTTAACTCCTCTATTGTGTGTATTATGTTAGGTCCTAGAAGAAGCCCAACGCACAGGAGTGCCGCCAGCTTGTGCGCTAGCAGACGACTTTGAGCATCACTTCGTGTCGCCACCGCCAGGAGACTCACCTCCTCTGCGAGCAGTGGCAAGGCACCCTTTCGCAGACAAGTCGCATTCGCACCTCCTCATTGCCCGAGGCATACCCGCAGCGAGCCCGCGAGGGACCCCTTCTTCAGATTCATTGCCCCCTTCAGACAATGCCGCTGAGGAAGCATCCAACAGGAATTCGAGCAACCACAACGGAGCCAGCAGTAGCTCTGGTAGAAGTGTCATAAGCACCAGTACTGGCAGCACGGTCAGCACCGGTGGCGCACCTTCTTTCTATTTGGTTCCTCGGCTAGAGCCCTTCAGCCGGATCAGTGGGATTTGCACGTTGCTTGGAGACCGCGAAACCCCCTCCAACGAGCTGCATGCGCTTACGGTGGGGGATTTCATTCGCATTGGGTCTGTGGGCCTTGTGGTCACCGAGGCAAGAGTCTCCCCTGCTGCACCAGTGGTAAGTGCCTAAGAGACACGTTTTGCGATGACAACAACTTAAAAAAAGCACCAATAGAAACCTCTGGCTATCCCTTCATTTGTCTTCGTGCCTTCTATAAGCTGTCTACAAGCCCACTCGCTGCCCTTTTGATTATATTCGATCTTCGTTTTCTGTATAGGAAGCCCTTCCAATCGTTCCCTCCCACTAATTCGTGCCCAAATATGGTATACATTTTTCTTTATTTAAGGTGAGCATCACGGCCGAGCAGTTGTGGCATTTGAAGCCTCGCGCTTACGCCGCGGTGGCCCCACCAGCTGCAGACTCCAAAGACCGGCCGCGCATTGGCGCTGCCGTGGTGAGCCCTTCCAAGCAACCGCCGCCTCATCACTTGAAACCATGGCTGCAAGAAGCCAAAGAAAGTGGGTACGATAATAAGGACGACGGTAAAGCCGGCAACGACAATGAGGAGAATGGAGGTGCCCGCGCAGGAGATGCCGCAGCAACAGCAGAACCAAGTTCGCCTTCATCTCGGAGAGTGTCGTCTCGGCGGCGGCGGTCAGAGCGACAAGCCCGTTGCTCGAATGGCTTGCCTGATTTACACGATCCACTGGAGATGGTAGGGGCTGGCGAGGCATACGAAGACGAAGAAGAAGAAGACAGTGGGTTGTGGGCCACAGAGTCAGAAGCAGAAGAGGGGAGTGCCGCTGGTCACGGTGGCGGTGGCATCAACAATAAGAGACGTTCGCTGCCTTCTCCTTCATCATCGGTTGAGGGGTTTGCTGGCGACAAGGAAGAAGAAGAAGAGGAAGAAGACGTGCCCCTCTGTTACGTGTGCTGCGATGACGCAGAGGTTCGTGCACTCTTTAGTGAGGAGACAGACAAAGAAGACGGGAAAGAGTTTAAAAAGAGCACGTAATAAAAGTTTAGTACTCATTTGCTTGCGAAGCTCCTTTTCTTCAACTACACGAGAAGAAGCATGTGCAGAGGTGTTGGTCTTGATTGGATGAGAAAAGAGAGCAATTTTCGAGCCTTTTTTTTTTCTGGACTCCTAACCTTTCTTCATTCTCTGATTTCTTACCAATAAATGCACTAATTTCTCTCTTTTGATGACGGCTCTCAGGTAGGGCCTGAGAACCCGCTTGTGTCTGCCTGCGTGTGCATTGGCGGCACGCGCTGGCTTCACCTGCAGTGCTTAGACCGCCTCTTGAGTGGCGGGACTTCACCGAACGACGACAACCAACAAGCCACGCCTTGCGTCATGTTTCGCAACCAAAACCGCAACTTCGTGTGCAAGGTGTGCATGTGTGTGTAGTAATTGTTTGTTTGCAGCTCATGTCAGCCTTAATCCTGCGATTAGCTCGTGTGTGTGCGATCTTAAGGAAGACAGAGAGAGAAAATAGGAGCTTGTATCAGATTGTAGCATCATGCAATTCCTCTCAGTGCACTCATGTGCTATTTTCATCCAAATTTGTCATCTCTCATTTGTAATAATGCAGGTGTGCCGGTCGGAGTACAGCACGCATTGTGAGCTCCGAGGAAGCACGAACCAGGACGGCACGCCGGTGGTGGTGCCAATTCCACAACCGTCGCTGCGCCCCCCTTACATTTGCTTCAAGGTTGGTGATTTGGTGGTGTTAGAGGTGGCAATGGAGCTGCACCTGTGTGTTGTGAAGTCCCAATCTTTAACGCAGGCATGTACCATACACGAAAATCGATGCATGTTCTAACCCTCGTTGTCTTTTTCTTGGCCTTGCTATTTTTTGCTTCAAACTTGACACTCACATATTAGGTGGTGACGCACAACGCGCACAACTCCATCGCGGACTCCATCTTCAACTCCACCTTCCACGTCTCCTTCGCAGGCCTCGTGGACCAAGCTGCGTTGCAGGTGAGATATCAAAGCAGAGACTAATGCTTATTCAACCATCCTGTTCGTACACAGCTTCACCGCGAAGACGTATTTACTCTCTATTTTTCTTCTCCTTTATTTTCTTTAATTCTTCTTTTCGAATGCAGCAGGCCGCAGCGGGATCGTCCTCTTCGTCACCAGGAGCAGGAGCTTCTTCTCGTCCTCCGTCAAGTCCTCCTTTTCCTCCTTTGCCGCCTGCGAGGCGCGCGCTGGTGATTGGGCGCTCGGTGGAAGCTGACATGCAGCTCAATTACCAAACGGTGAGGCATGACTGGCTGCGTGCGCTTGCACGAATGATAAACAGTGGAAGTTTGAGAAGAAGTTTGCTTGTATATGCGTATGCACGCTCTTGTGAACGCAAACTGAGACCTTTACATATCATTCTGCGCAAGTGAAAATGAGCACCTTCATTCACCACATACTTTTTGCTCACATCTTCTCAACCAATGTGTATTCCATTCATGTATATATATTAGGTGTCAGGCCACCACGCAGCATTGCATTTCTCCGGCAACGGCTTCCAGATCTCCGACCTGCGCTCGTCGAACGGCACTTTCCTGTACCTCCGAGAACCTTACAAGCTCGTGCCAGGCCAGCCCGTGCGGGTAAGCACAAGCACACATGCACATGTATGCGTTACATGGGCACATGCACATGGGAAAGGAGAAAGCTTGCAAATATGGAGGGTTGAGAGATCCTGAGTCATTACCTCTCGCTTTTCCTTCTGATTGTTTGAATATCATGAAATTATAGATCTTGCGATACGCCTTCCATTTTCTCATGGCGTGTTTTTACCTCACCTTTACCTCTCTACTTATCTTGGCCTCCTCGTGAAATCAGGTACGCATGGGTCGCAAGACGGTGCGCATCACGGCCCATGGGCCTTCCTCTGCCCTCAGTGCCGCCACTGCCGCTGCGTCAGCGGCTGCCACTGCTGCAGCCTCGAGCTTGCGCCGCTCCACCAATAGCAGCGCCTCGAGCACGAGTGCAGGAGCAGTGGCAGACACGAGTGGTCAGGCGCCGCCTTCTTTGTTGAGTGGAGTCATGGACCATCTCCTCCAGGAAGACCATGAGGGCCGAGAGCGGGATGCCGAAGCTACAGTGACAACTACCAACGCGACAACAACCAGTGGCAACAACAAGGCTGGGGCCTCAGCTGTTGGAGGAACTCCGTCTGCTGCAGTAACGGTGCCACCGCCTGCGGTGCCAGTGGCGGCGTTATTAGCGCTGATGGTGACGCCGCGACCGCCGCCGCTTGCATCTCGATTGCGTGGAGGCGAAGGCAATGGCTCCGCTGACGACCTTCTTCAGGACGACGCCGCAAGTCCCATCAACGAGACGCCAACCAGAGACGCTCTTATGATGCCGTCAGCAGAACCAAATGCTGAAGTTGACTCGACAACGACAAGAGATGGTGCGGTAATAGCGCCTGCAGCTGAGGTCAATGCATCCATGGCAGCGGCAGGCAATGAACGTTCCATGGATAACCGTCATGGTACTGACGCAGTTGTAGGAGAGCCAATTGATGAAGAAGCCAAGCCAGCCAGCGAAGAAGAAAAAGAAGCTTCACTGAAGGAAGAAGCAAAACAAGTAGTTGAATCTCCGTCTCGGTTGGCGCGTCGCCAGGTTCCAGGATGGCGCCAAGAAGAAGCAAAACAAGAAGAAGAAAAGAAGGAAGAAGCCCTAGCATTCGAAACTGCCTCAACCGTTGTCCCGGTTGCACTGGTCTCGGCCAGAGCGGATGAGTTCTCGGAATCGGCTTCAGAAGGCAAACAAGACATTCAAGAAGAAAGAAAAGGAGAAAGTGGAATGCAAGAAGAAGGAGGCTCTCGGGCACAGGAGGCACAAGACGCAGCACAGTCATTAGAATCGCAGCCCGGAGCGGAAGTAGAGGAAAAAGAAGAGTTGAAGGATGCGAGTGTACAGCAAAACGGAAGTGGATCTACAACAACCTCAGAGGCAGCCTACGAGCAAGCGGACAGTACCCTGGTCGAGGACCGAGGAGTTTCCATGTGAGATGTGGGCCTGAATTCGAATCGGGCCGTATCTATTCAAGTCTAGATATCGCAATCGCAACACAAGTGGCAAGTCCATCACATCTGCATGACGCCCGTATATATTTCGAGTGCATAATTCATATCACACCAAATGTTGGATTAGTAGAGCAATGGGTTTCTGAATTACCAGTAACAGGTAACACGTTATTAAAGGACCGATAGTGCATATCTCTATCTCATTTGGTTGATAACACAGGCACGTAAAGCAATTCGGATGTAGGTGTAGGATATATGGAGTATAGCTGTAGTCCCATCTTTATCTTAAAGGGCCCGTCATCAGCCGTGTGGGATGTCACACGGCGATCGAGGGGAATTAGAGAGTAGTATGTGCGAAGCCGCGATGAGTGGTGAATGGGGGTGCGAAAGTAAGTGACAAACGGAGTTGTAAGTAGAGCGAGCAGGCGAGCAGCGATTTGCGGAAAGATCTATAGAAGGAACTGGCGATTTACGGCAGTAAATCGGTGTGTACTGAGATCTCATTCGTATCGCCAGCCGTCGTAAAGGCCAACAAATGCCAACAAATGAAGTCGGAAGCACAGGGGAGACCCCAGAGTGGGAGAAACCTTTTGCGGCTGAACAGCCCGGCCTTATTCCTATAAGTTACCGATTACGAATTCGAGAGAGCTTGGGATGTCTCAAATAACAAAAACCAAGAGAAATAACATCGCCGCTTATCGCTTACAGGTATAGGGGGGTTATTAGCAATCGCCATCGCTACCACTTTCCATTTAGAGAGTTATTATACTTAAGTAGGTCTTACAGAGCTGGGAAGAAAGATACATTGGAGGAGTCCGTTCGTTATCGGGCGCTTCTCGACTTGTCGAATTTCCGTAGGACGTAGGAGAGTTAAACGATGCGATATCAATACAAAAAAGTAAAGACATGAGCCGTGTCTGTTGTTCGTCAATCCAAATTGATATGTAGTGACATTTCCTCATAGTCTACTGAGATTCCACAAATCCACAAAATCCAGCCAAAATGTAGCGAACTCCGCGTGTAATGGCCACGCCTCGGTGCCGATTCCTCCCTGAGAAAAGCACTGCCGTGCCTTGAGCTGGACGAAAGACGGGCTGGCCGTCGAGCTCAACAAATTGCGTTCCACCTCCGTCGTATTCTTGTGGAGAATTGAGTGGCAACACGAAGGACCAAGGAGAACCGTCTTCGTGCTCTGGTAAGTCCACCTTTGATTTAAAAGTGCGAGTTAGGAACGTCAGACCACTCTCGAAAGATCTAAAGTGTTCTATTTCTCTTATGTCATCAATTAGAACTTCCACGCTGACATACCTATCCACTACTCGAGGTAGCGTCGTACTTGGCCACAAAGAGATCGTCAATGAATAATCCAGAGGAAATGCCTTCGAACTTGGACGCCATTTGAGGAAAGAGCCGCGCTGCGACCAAATCTGACAACCAGTCCCGAAGAGCCGTTACACTCCCCACTGCGATGTCGGTGGTAGCGTGAGCGGCATGACGTGTTCGTTGCCAGCCAACACCAAGTTCTTTGGTGTAGGCCTCTGCGGCAGTAATAACTCTGGCTCACTCACCCGCTGTTAATGCATCGGGCGCACTCTCGTGCACGACCGCATGATTGTCGGAGAGAGGCCCGGCGTCTCCTAGCAAGGCATCGACCTCAGCCAATGCACCGTCAAGGATCTCAATGGCCGACGCATCAGCCCGGCTCGCCTTCACTCCTTCAAGGAATGTTGCACAAGCTTCGACTTCGTCCAAGGTTACTTCAGGTTCTTCTTGGTTCGCGGCGCTTAGGCACGCGAAGCTGTACACCAACGCGATCGGCAAAATAGGCTCTTCTTGAGGGTCGTTTGCGGACCGCAAGACAAAGGGACCGCATCGCACTTTGAATGTATCACCGCTTTCATCTACATGTACTTCATTGATGCCTTCGGCTTCTCGCAACGCTGTAATGCGCCAGCTTGAGGTTTCCTTGTCATCTTCAGACTCGCACGGCAACATCGCCGACACGTGCACCTCGACGGTTGGAGGCAACTCGTTGGCGAGACGTGCCTTCTTCACCATTCTAGATTATTTCACCTTAATCCACAAATCATTCACCGCCCTGCACTTTCATTATTGTAGGAGCTCAATTGAAGCTAGCCAGAGGTACACAGAGGTAGTCAACTATTGTGTTTTGAGCCCCATCGTCCTGTGCACTTCCATCGACGATGATGATGAATGATGATGTCAAGAAAGGATTTTCCAAGCGACGGTAATGTAGAATATAAAAGGTGGACATTTTCCAGCGTCGACAATGGCGAGGACAACTGACGTGCGACGAGAGCACGCAATAGACGAAGGTGCCTTAAAACGTTACTTGGACGAACATGCAGCTGCAGACTTACCAGGCTATCAACTAGATTGGCAGCTTTCTGTGCGTCAATTCAATGCTGGGCAAAGCAATCCTACATACCTTCTCACCTTGGGCAGCATTGACGATGATTCTTCAAAGCTTTGTGTTGTGCTTCGAAAGCGACCACCGCGAGTCAATGTTGCCTCCGCCCACAACGTGAGGCTACATGATACTTAATTTCAATCTCTTAACATTTCTTCCTATCACAATATTAGACTCGACTAGCCTTGCAGTGTATCGGCAATCCTAGAGCCTAGTACTCATATTTAAGAGATTGCTCTTCATCGCCATATTGTGCTCTTGTAATTTCGGTCAGGTAAGCCGAGAATTTCGCGTTTTGCGCGCCCTAGGAGAGGTAGGCGAATCTGTGCCTGTGCCACGCGTCTATCATCTTTTCGAAGCAGGAAACTACGACACTGACCCGTCTGGAGTGGGCACGGACTTTTACCTCATGGAATTCGTCGACGGCGACATATTCGATGATCCTGCGCTACTATCGGTGCGTTAACAGATTATGAAACGAATGTGTGGATCTTGCTATTCTAGATGAGGAGCTTTTTTTTGTATCATGTCCTAGCATTCGTTTACTCACCTTCACCCCAAGCTACAGTGAATATCGGAGAGCTCTCTTAAATAAACTATCAACACTAGTAGTATCAGCTTGGCACTGGTGATATGAGTTCCAAATGAATAGGTGCCAATGAAAATGCGAGCAGCGTACTATTTAGCTGCTAGTCGAGCTCTCGCCAGTCTGCACCAAGTACCTGCGAATCCTGGCACACCTCTCCACGCGGCCCTTCAACCACCCTCGAGTTCACGAAACACCGAGAGTCGGAAGATGCCAGCGCCACCTGTACAGTCTAGCAGTATTATAGGTGCCAGTGGGAGCAGCAGCGACAGCAAGAGGCGTGTGCACGGTTCTGAGTGTCAGAGCAAGCAATGCCCTGGATGCACTCTTACAACTGGAGAATCAGCACCGCCACCAACTCCACCGATAGCGCCAAAAGTAGGTTACTTTGCGAGGCAGTTGCGGCGCCTGTCTGCAGTGAGTGACGTGCAAGCAAAGGACGCAGCACCAGTGCCAGAGGTCAAGAGTCTAGTTACTCGCCTTCAAGAAGTCCTAGCGTCTACGGACTCTGAATTTCCCTCTTGCCTCGTGCACGGTATGCTTGATTTCTCTTTTGTGTCTTTTTTTTTCGCCTTCGCTGGAGCGCTGAATACATGTGCGAATAGCTTCCTCCAATTCGATCACACAACTTTGTTCTTGCATATTCTATATTACACTTACTTCTTTGGCTTCAATCATTATGGCAACCCAGGGGACTTCAAAATGGACAACATGGTGTTTGCCAAGCGCCGTCAACCGGATGAGCTACCCAAGGTTATTGCGGTGTTAGACTGGGAAATGTGCGCACTCGGCCATCCCATGGCGGATTTGGCGAACCTCACGATGGTTTACTTCCTGCCTCGTTTCAGTGGGTTGGACTCTGGTAGCTCAGCTATTGATAGTAGCAACAGCAACAGTGGTAGCAGCAAAAGTACTGGGAGTCCACCTCCTGCCCTGCAAGGTTTGAAAGGCCTGAACCTCACGCTGTCTGGCTTGCCGTCCCTTCGAGCAGTTGCGACAGCTTACGCTACGGCTTATGCCAATGCCAATGGGCAACCACCTGACTCCATGAAGTCTCCTACTACGACGCCAGTATACCCGCCGCACCCGCTCTGGGAGTCAGGCGCCTTCATGGCGTTTCTCTTCTTCAAAAACGCTGTCATCACTCAAGGCGTGGCAGCTCGAGCTGCGCGTGGATCAGCGTCGTCGTCGTTTGCTAAAATGGTGGGAAGACTGAACTCCTCCCAGTTGTTCATTCCGTGCGTCCCTTTTCTCTTTGTGGCGTGTCTATTTGTTGTCACTTGAACATTTTGCTGTTCTCGCTCTGCTTTTGTATCTTTCTTCATTACTTGAACGGGTGTCTTCATGGCCTGACTCAGGTGGGGACTCTACCACCGCTTCTGGCGTCCGATTGTGCTCGACTCCTCAAGAGAGGTCTGGGTGATGCAGGAGGCGGCCTCAGCTTTGAGGCATGCGCGAAGGTTGCTCACAGCAATAGCGGTATGAGCAGGATTCGCGCAGTGATCTTCGACGTCGGTGGAGTGTTAACGCCCTCACCCTTCGAGGCTTTAACCGCCTGGGAAAAAGCGCACAATTTGCCTCCAGGATACGCTACGGCTGCCCTCGGCGCCTCTTCTGTTGCACCTCAAACCACTGCTGCCGTCACTGCTGCTATATCTTCATCGTCCTCGCCAGCCTCGTCCTCGTCATCAGTGTTTGCGGCTCTCGAGCGAGGTGAGCGCCGGCCCGATGACGCTGCGTGCGCGGACCTCGCTCTACAGATGTCCTCCCCTAGCGCAATTGCCCGTTACCTCAAGCTATCAGTCCGTGAGAAGAATCGCACGTCTGCCAGTAGCGCGGAAGCATTTGCGAAAGCAGCATCGGCTGCTGTAGCTGCTGCTGCACTGGATTCAAGTAAAGTGGTAGCGTTGTTGCAGATGATGGCAGCGCCTATTGCGCAAGGCCCTATTCATGCTATTGCCGAAGTGGTAGGCGCGAATCTCAAAAAACACGAGCACAATTACAACGAATTAGAATGTTTTGTTTACATCTAGTAGCGCCAGTAATCCGCTTCGTTGTTGTGGGTGCTATACTTGGATAATTCTTGCCCGGAATCTATTTTGAGGAGAGCATTTCCTCTATTAAAGCCCCATGGTGTCCTTTTGTCTTGTGAACATTCTCGTAGGTGATGGAGGCACGGGCGGCAGGATTATGGGTCGCAGCTCTTACGAATGACATGCTCACAAGCAGTGACCCTGATCCGCAAGTGGCAACGCAACCTTTCTTTAATCGCCATCATCAAGTGAATACCTCTTCCACGAAAAATCCCTCGCCTACAGCATCTGAAGAAAGGGGATCAACTGCTGCTCTCTGCGCGAGCCTTCCGTTTCATGCTGTGGTGCGCTCAAGGTTCGAAGTTTGCTACCGTTACACATCTTCAATTTTACAGATTTACCCCGATATCTTCCAGTTTTGTACTTCCTTGTTCGCCTCAATTGGATTAATGAATCTGATCTCATCGATATTCCTCTCTTGCTTTAATGCCCACAGTCGTATGAGCACTAAAAGTTTCTTTTTCTATGTTCTCCTTTATCCTGTACCTTTCAGCCTTCTGGGTTCTCGTAAACCAGAACCTCGCGCCTTTTCTGCGGCTCTCGATGCGCTCAACGCGGCTGCTGCTGCCTGCACCTTATCTTCTGCAAATGTGCCACCGCTGCTGCCGCACGAAGTAGTGATGGTCGACGATTTAACCGCAAATTTACGAGGCGCTGAAAGGATTGGACTGAGAACCTGCCATGTCGATTTAAGGGCTACCAGCAGCAGCGCAGTAAAGAGGCGTATGGAAGAGGAAGCAGCAGCCAGTATTCGCAAAGCAATTGGCTTGCCACCGAAGGCGGGTTTACAGAAGTCTCCGAGTGAGATGAGCCAACTTTAAAGGGAAACGTTCCTACTCCTACTTGTCTTTACTTTTACTTATGCGCATTATATCGCAAACTTCACATCTCGTTTGAATTCCAAGTGTAAAGGGGTCTTATAAGTTATACATAAGGGATCTCGTATCAATTTAAAAAGTTCAAATTGGCATTAAGCACACATAAAAATAGAAATGGGGCATTGGTATTGCGTTCTCAATTTTGGATTTTGGATATCGTCTTATTGGGTCGTCGGGATATGCCATATGTGCGGCACGGCTGTATGGGCCCATCTAGCCAACCGCCCCTTGAGACAACGAGGCATCAGAAATTCGTCTTGTGTACTGCCTGGGCAGGTTTTCCTCAATATAGCATAAACTTCCGAATTTCTGAACACGCCTAATTGGTAATTTGGGCTGACTTCCCACTTGCAGGACATGGGGAATGAGGAATAAGGTCTTTGGAATGAATATACGCCGGTGCTCTGACTAGCCCGTTGGCTAGAACATGCCGTCTTACTCTCAAATCCAAAGTCCCAAGTGCCAATGCAGGCGCCTATTACGCCACTATGGCACACTTCTGTTGGTGGGTATCGTGGTGTCTCATGCTCCCGCTGTACATCTGAAAAAGTAAATTTCTGCCCCCTCCCTGTAGCTAGTCCTATTCAGTCATTTTTGGATGGTCGCATAAAATGGCGCCTACTTCGAGAAGTCGTCATAGTAAGATGACACTTTGACTCTAATCTTCAAGCCTGACTGCACCATTCATCTACAGCTTTACATTACCTACCTATGGCCTCATCTTCTTGTCTTGAATCTGTTCTGCGCCTTCCAGGGTTTGGTGCTGGGCGCAGAAGTGCTGGCAACAACAGCGGCAGCGGCTGCACGCAGTGGCGATGCATGCTTGCGCTTTTGGCAGTGGCTGGTGCCATCTATGGTGGTCTGTGGGTATCAATTACGCGAGACCTTGCGACTCCAGCTAATGAGGTATGTTTTTGAGTGCAAGCGACCTACGTCTGAGCGCAGCACGAAGTATAATCAGGAGCCTAGAATGCGCGCTTGCGTGGACAACAAAGAGCAGACTTTGAGATCATTTTCTGTCACTAAGCTTTATTATATTGTATATTTGCTCACCATCTCTCCTGTTCTGCGTTTCTCGCCTCATGTGGGCTTGATTGGCGCAATTGTGGCGGATTACACAGGCGGATGGGCCACTCTCAGCTCTCGCGCACTCACTCGCCGTGCACTTGACGCCAGTATCGAGTTTAGACAGTACTGAAGAGATTCACAGCCCTCTACAGAATGGTGCGGAGACTGCTCCACCAATGCAGTCAGAACTCACAAATGAGCGCAGCAGCAGCAGTGCCGGTGATGTTACTGGCAGCAGGAATGAACATCAGCCCTCACGTGTAGACAACAGCGTCAGCAGCAGCCGCTCCAGCGGAAGCTCACCTGAAAAGCTAGTTGCGCCTCAAACTGCTGCTCCAGTTGCTAAAGTAAAATCGTTTCCACAAGAAGACGACATCGTGCGAGAGAAGCGAGAGCAAGAAGCACGGGACGCAGCAGATCACGCGGCCCGTCTAGCAGCAGTGGCCGAGCAGAAACGCTTAACTCCAGAACAAGCTGCTCAGGCCGATCAAGCTGCCACTGCCGCTGCTGTGGAGGCCGCGTACGCTGCCGCAGGCGACGCCGCCATGGGCAATGGGCGCACGCCCGGTGGCACCACTTATGCCAAAGCCTCGAGCCCTGGCGTGGCGGCAGCAGCGGCGGCGGCAGCAGGAGGAGCGGGGAAGTCTCTTGGGGTGCGCAGCGATGGGCGCATGAACGTGCTGATGATGGTGGCCGATGACATGCGGTCGCAGTCGATGGTGTATGGGAAAGCAGACACTTACACGCCGAGTTTGGCTCGGTTGGCTGCGCGTGGTGTGGTGTTCGACCGCGCGTATGCTCAGGTACACTGGGGAGGAGAATGTTTGGAAAAAGAGGGTGCGTGTGGAGACTGCGCGCTCTCATGTCGCATTCTTGCTTCAAAAATAGTTAGAGGGAAGAGAAGAGGGAGAGGGAGAATAGAAGATTAAAAAAACCGAGTAGAATTCGAGTACTGAGGGATAGGGGAGTGGATAGGAGGCACTCGATGATATGTGTTGGTGGGCTTGCCCAATCGCTCCTTGCCTGCTCTAACAAACATATCCTTCCTTGGTACACGTGAATCATGCGCAGGTTACGGTATGCAACCCAAGTCGCAATTCTTTTTTGACTGGCCGCGTGCCGGACGTCACGCAAGTGTGGAACTTTGAGCGCACCGTGGGGGCCGAAATGGTGACCCTCCCCACTTACTTTCGCGGGCAAGGGTACTTGGTGCTGGGGGCCGGGAAATTGTGGCACTGGGCTCCAGGCCCGGGGGCGTCTTGGAGTGAAGACGTGGCGGCCATGTGGCCAGACTCCAAGGTGTACCAAACCATGATTCGCCACGAGCGCGCGCTTCAAAACGCCACCGTCACCCCTATGGATCTGCCACCCGACGACTTCATGGATGCCCAAATCGCCAACCGCGCTTCTAAACTCTTGAAAATGCTCGCCAGTGGTGACAAAGAACCCGATGCAAGACCCAAGATGGTCCCGCCGTATCAGCCTTACGTTGCTCCTGACCGTGCAAAGGAAGCTGATTTGGTCAAGGCTGGGAAGTCAATTCTAGATGCGCGGGCCCCGTTCTTGCTCGCTGTGGGCTTCCATTTGCCACACGAACCTTACCTGTTCCCTTCGAAAGTGTGGAAGCAATACGAGGACACCGAGTTGCCGTTGCTGCGAGGTCGCGTGGCGCGTCGGCCCTTTGGGATGCCAAACTATGCCCTGGGGGATGTACAAGCGCCGTTCAGTTACTTCCAGAAGCCGCATGGTAAAGGGCGCGGGGAGTCGCACGGGCAAACGTATGGGCCACATTTGTTGACCAAGCCGGAATTGTCCCCTTTAACCAATTTCATGAAGGAGCACCCTTATCCTGACCCCATGCGTCGAGAATTATTGAAAGGATACATGGCGGGGGTAACCTTTATGGACTCGCAGCTGGGAAAAGTATTGGATACATTAAGCGCCACTGGGCTGGAAGAGTCAACGGTGGTGTGTTTCTTCAGCGATCATGGCTTTGCTATGGGAGAGCGAGGGCAATGGGGCAAACGGAGTTTGTTCGAGTCGGACTCTCGCGTGCCATTGATTTTTGCGGACCCTCGGTACTCCAAAGCCCATGGAACCAGAACGCCCGCGCTCGCCGAATTAGTGGACGTCTTTCCATCCTTGACAGAGCTCGCGGGTTTGCCGCCGCCTCATGCGTTAGTGCCTCCGATCAATGGGGTGAGTCAAGCTGCAGTGGTGCGCGCAGGGGGACCCACCTCTTCCGACCATCAAGGTGGCAACACAGGTGGTGGTGGTTATGGGCATGTTTTCGATGCCGTTGGTAGTACGAGCACCCTCCCACGCACTGCTGCCGTATCTCAATTCAGCCGATGTCCCATCACAGCATCGGAGTACTTAACTGACCTGTCCGGTTTTGGGCCATTGGTAAGCGATCCGTTGAAGGTCAAGGACTTCCGGAGCCGCCCTCATCACGGTGCCATTGCCTGGGAGTGCAATTGGAAAGGCTGGCAGTGGGGCAACCACCACGATTTAGCTGTGATGGGTTACTCGCTTCGTGTGGACGGTTGGCGTTACACGGCGTGGTTACCCTGGAACTCCAATGCTACGGAAGGCGTGTGGACCTGGCCGCCTCTTGGTGAAGAGCTGTATGCACACGAGTCTGACCCGAATGAGCCGCCAGGCTTATTTGACGAAGTAGAAACTACGAATTTGTTGAGCGTAGACGGTGTGGGGAAAGCTCTTTTCTCAGGTACAGGTAAAGAAGGGGATTCCTCTCTTGTAGCTGGTGTGCAAGCAAAACACCGCAACAAGGGCAAAGAACTCTTTGAACGATTGCGAAGACTGGTGCTGGAAAAGCGAGGCGTCGCGGATGACTCTTTTTACATGTGCGACCGCATTCACAACAAGCAAGACCGTGAGCGTTGTGTGAAAGAGGTGGCGTCTGAAATGGGCTTTGACGTTTCTTTGAAGGGTCAATTAGCTTCAACTGTAGACAGCCGCGGCCTGCAAAGATCCCGATTGCTCGCTGATAAAATTCATGCAGCAGTGCCTCAGTTGCCTCTGCCAACGTCGTCTTCTCGTAAGGCAAACGATGGATTACCGTCATCGCTGGAGCACAAATTGCGACGGCTGGCGATGGTTCCTGATCAAGCATTGCAGTTTATGAGTGGACAGGTGGCAGCTTTTGAAAGAGTTGCTAAAGTTGGAGATATTGTAAGCGTCGGCTCAGCTGAGACTCGCATCAATGCCTTGCAACAGCACATTCAGTCACGCAGTGGCAAAGAATCCGCGGCAGCAGCAGCTGCAGCAGCATCTTGGGGCGGTGTACGGTATAAAGTCAAGCAGGTGATTCGCACCCCAGAGCTAGTGAGTGCCGAAATGATGACTCTGCCGCTGCCCAAGGGCACTTATGGTGCTTCTTTTTCACAATCTGAGATCGGGCAACCCGTGGACCTTGTGCTTGAAATGTTGCCTGAAAAAGACGGCAGTGCTAACGTGGTATGCGCCAGTGATGCGCAAGCGTTAGGACTGGGGTATCTACCTCACGTTGCAACCGTAAAATTACGATCACTGAAACCCAACGCCAAACGCGAGCTTCCTACCTTCGAGGACAGGGCGCAGTGGAAGGCAAGAAGTGATGCATCCTCAGCCTTTAGCAGCGGCAAAAGTGGGAGTTCATGCTTGCCTCCGTATATGGGGCCTTACTTTACTCCCGATGGTGTAAGCGCTACAGTGCTGCCCAAAGAATTGTAAGTGCCCTCGTATGAGTGGCAGAGTGTTTCTTGTGCATTTCCTCGTCCGCTGTCTTTCCTTGACCTTATTCGTCGACAAATTTTAGGGGCACATCTTCTTGGCGCATGAAAGGCTAATCATACATAATCACCCAAACAATGATTCGCTAATTTTACTTTTGATGCTTTTCTTCTTCCGGTCTCATTCTTTAATCACACACACCCCATTAGGTATGTGGCCAGCCGCGCGCCTGCTCTATCACCTGACGCCTCGTGGGCAGATCGCACCGAAGTCATTCATTGGCTGCCGGAAGATTTGCACGAGTATGACAAACGCCTCGGTTTAGACAGCAGCAGCAGCAGCAGCAGTGAATCACCGGATGTAGGAACAAGTGTGCAAGATTTCGAGCCAGTAGCGAAGGCAGGTGCTGCCTCACTGAGTAAGAATGACGTGGCGTCTGCTGCTGCTGCACCTGTGCCGACGTCTGCCATCGAAACAGAAATAGCTGCAAAAGTGAAAGATCTGACCCGGTAAGAAGCGTATTTAGCTGGAAGGCGCTCTTTAAGATATAACAAGCCTATTCATATTCTTGAGACTTCTTGTATGCTTCTCTTCATTAACTTCATTTCATTTATTCGAACCCTCCTTTGAAAAACAAATCATAAAACAGGTGCGTTGTGCTAGACCCGACTCCAAAACTGCCGTACTTGGATCCAGTCGAATTAGACCACAAAGGAAACCCCAAGAAAGCAAAGAAAGGCGACGACAAGGGGGGTTTTGCGATTGCCGGACGAGCGATGCAAGGCCTTTTACCCGGCGCGCACACTTCGCCGCTTCAGTATGACCCCACAGCTACTCCAAGTACTACCAGTGGCAGCAGCGCCAAGACCGCAGCAGCGGCGGAAGAGGCGACAACCGTAACATCGGATCTGTCGTCGTCGTCGTCGTCCGCGTGCGTGGTGCCACATGTAGAAGTCAGCCACAAGAAGGTGCGGGTGCACATGGTGCCGGTAGACACCCCCCCTGCGGGGATTCGCTTCACGCATCTGGTGACCCAAGGCCTGGCCAAACACCCCGCGGTAGTCCTGGTGGATTCCTTGAACCACGACGGCTCGAATGCTGATTTGGTGCTGTACCTCAGCACGTCAACCAAAAGGCCGCCTCTCAAGGTGTGGGCGTAGAGAAAGCGAACAAAAACATGTTCGAGCTTTATTGACAATTATCTTTGACATTTGTTTCTGCACTACCGCCGGTTTCATGCTGTAACCTCGTCGTTGTTTTCATCTGAATGTTCACCTTCTTCCTAATGTTGGCGCGACTCTGTTCCATGCATCTTTCGACAGGCGGTGATGGAAACATACGCGCGTGAGAATGCCCTTCGCACCTCAAATGCCTCGGGCACGGCTACCAGCGCCGATGTGACTCATGCGGTCGACAAGGCAGTTAGTGCTGCTTTGAAGGGTGCTTTGAGTTCCGACGCAGCGAAACAAAAACTGGTCAGCGGCCTAGAGAGAGAGAGAGAGAGATATTAAAAAGGAAAATAGGGCGTGCATCAAGCGTTTTTCACTACCACTACTCTATTGGATTTTGATTCAGACGTTTTCTTCTGCATAAGCGATTATCCAAGATTTCCATTTCTTTGGTTCTCGTGGCACTGTCTCCAAAACCAAAAGGTGGTTTTGGATGAAGGCGATGGGCCTGGTTTCTTTCCCCCTGTAGGCACCAATTTCTTGGCCTACTTCAAGCGGAGCTGGCCGCTGCGCAAGGACGGCAAATACGCAGGCCCCGCGAAAAGACACGCCCGCAATTACTGGCCCATGGCTTACAGCGTCAGCGACGACTACACGGCGCCCCTCTTTGGCCACTTACATGTGAAAGGGCACGGCGACACCTTGAGGCTGGCGCCAGCCGATCTGAGGCAATACGATGTAAGTGCTTTTTGACTCTTGCTGCTTTTTTTTTTGGGCGAAGAAGAGGGATAAGATACAATTGGTTTGTTGCTCGTCTTTATTCTCCAATTGTTGTCAATGGAGCAAAGTACATACGAATGCCATCTCGCAAGCAAAAATCGAATTCGTTGACCGCACTCACACGTTTTCTTCGCATTCTCCCCTTGTACATACCCTTGTTTGTTCGTTCAACGTCCACCCCCCCCAAAACAGGTGAGCTGTACCTTGCGAGTGCATCCAACGCAGCCGGCGCGAACGCGGGTAGCGTCCTGGGTCACAAAAGCCGTGGAACAGTGGAAGCTTAGCGTGAGTGGGGGCATCATTGGAGAGGTCAACACGGGCCAGCGCAAGGAAATCAACAAGGGCTACTTCTCGACTTTAGGGCAAGCAAAAATCATCGTCACCTGCAACCCCAGCAACTGGTAAGAAAAGCATCGACAGAAAGCTAAGAGACGAGCAAAAGTTAATATAATGTTGCTGTGTTCATGGTACGGCTGCAAGAAGATGAACTTTAATGTATATCAACTCAGGCCCTGAAGTGTGTTCATCTTTCAGAACTGTTCTCTTTACCTCAATTCATCGCTGTGCGTGTGTTGCTTCATGCGCGGATCATATTTTTACTTCTATATCAGGGAGGGTGACTTCCGCTTGTGGGAGGCCATGAGCACTGGTGCCTTGGTGTTTGTCGACGAGATGCACACGCCTCTGCCGCACCCGTTTCTGGACGGAGTGCATTTGGTGGTCTATGACAACTCCGACAAAGGGAACTTCTTGGCGAAATTGAAGTTTTACTTGGATAATCCTGCGGATTTGCGCCGTGTGGCTTATCAGGTGACACAATCATAGAACTGCGCTTGCATTTGATACACACGGACTGCTTCTTCTGCGTAGTTCTTCATTTATGGGGCTGATATTGAATACTCAGAACATTCACTCACATTGAGATCTTTGTACATCAGCACACATTGTTTTCTTTACATTTCTGTCACGGTGTCATTGTGCCCTTCACTTTGCCAACCATAATCTCTGTTGTCTCATTTCCTCACTACTACATGCAGGGATTTTTGCACGCAATGGCCTATCATCGCTCCGTGACTCGCATGGACTGGATCTTGAGGTCGTGCCTCGACGCGCAGCGCAGGGATGTGCCCGAGGCCGACGACGCCGAGTCCTTTGCGGGGGAAGAAGAAGCGAGCAACGACGACCGTTCATTCACCGCCGTAGGGCACTCCTTGAAGCATTTCACCAAAACTGAAGGGTCCCTCGCAATTCGGCCTGAGGCATTGCACTCGCGCAGGAGGGAAGCGCTCTAGGAAGAAGCAAGGAGTCCATTCATTCAGGCATTTGGGCACTCCAAAGTTTAGTGCGATGTCAGATGAGTTATAGATGCCACTTGTTATTGGCCTCTCTGCCAACTTCTGTGTGTTATGTGAGCACTCGGTTTTGGTGTTTTAGCAACAAGTGAGCAGTGAGGCGGGAAATGGGGTTTCGGGCATTGATCGGGCATGTAAATGCGTGCTTGTTATTACCAGCTAGAGCTAATTGAACGGTTTGAACCTATAGAGTTCGGCGTAGTAGCAGTAGCAGTTACACTGTTACAGTGCACGCAACTCGCAACTCGCAACTCGCTGGGCGCTGGGGCAAAAAAGTAGCCTGGAGAGTATCCTCGTGTACCTGTGGGACGTGGAACGTGAAATGCAATGGGCATTCAGACCCCGCCGACTTGATTGGAGGGAAGGCGCTTGATGGAGCCTTTTGAAACACGCATATACATGCTACATGTGCAAATACAATTCACCTTTGAGCTCTGAGAGCGTGCTATCTAAAGGAAGATGAAGGGGCGCCAGGTGAGAGGAGAGGGCTTTACTCCTTTGCTCTGCTCCTACTCGTTTTGGAAAAGTAGGGTGTCTGAGTAAGATTTCTCTGCCTGATAATTGTGGCATGGCGACACCGACACAGGGAAAATCGTCATCTCAGTCACCGGCTAGTACCGGCCGCGCCGGCCATGCTATTTTACTATTTTACACGCAGTACATCAGAAAGCAGCCGAAAACAGGAAGAAACGAGACCCTCACATTCAGTCCATTGTCAAGGCTTACGACGCACTTTTTATCCCCTTTGCCATGTCGACGAATGGAGCTCTTGGACCGGAAGCGTCGAAATT
>Ga0307930_1001334_pt1 | contig 19581 bp, 26 predicted proteins | sample OrgLakmetageno46_FD_203161 | JGI IMG/M metagenome (GOLD analysis project Ga0307930, IMG submission 203161) | Saline water microbial communities from Organic Lake, Antarctica - #46 | ecosystem: Environmental > Aquatic > Non-marine Saline and Alkaline > Saline | place: Antarctica: Organic Lake...
AAAGGGGGCGATGCACCTTTCTTGGGGTGTTTCATTCCCTTATTGTAATTCACTTGGCAACGCACGGATAGCGGCTTTCTAGAGAAAACAGATGAGTCTGTACTGCAGTCGTCTGTACACCCAAGCACGCTAATTCAGCTGACGTCCTAGCTAGCTAGAGCTTTTAACTTTGTAGCTTCGACGCTTCAACAGCAGAAGCTAGCTAGATTTCATCCTCGACGACGACTGGCAACCTTCCAATGTGCTCATAGACGTATGCTACAGCTTCCTTAGAGCTTTCCTGGTCGCTTTGCCCCAGTAACATTTTCATTGCGCTCAGATACTACAGTACAAAATGATAAGGTGAAAACGTTTCTATGCTCCTTATCCTACGGTCCGTGACACTTTCTACGGTTTATAATGCGGCGGTGGAGGATTCAAAGGTGTGTTCGCTTCGCTTTTCACGTGGGGTTACTTTTGATTGTTTTGCTCGCGTGCTTGGTGCCAGTGCACTTTCATGCTTTTCAAAGCCCAAGCACATCCACGGACCTCATTCAGTCCAGTCAGCAGCATTCTGTAGAATCTGATATCGAAGTAGTTTTGGTCGATCGACCAGGTTCCTCTATAGCGCATCATGGCACTGACACCACCAGCAACACATCATTCGTGGTTGTTGGTGGAGCTCCTAATAACGGAGCGAAGACAAACGATCTTAGCGGCCTTGTAAAGAACCTGAAGTCGCAAAGTCAGCATATTGTGGTACCTAACGACACACTTTCATCCCCTGTGAACAAAATTCAAACCGTGAACCGAACGGTGTCGATCATCGCCTTCCCAGTTTTTGTGAAGCTACACGTTGTTGGTAGTAGTACTTTCACATCTATGCTCAGGTGTCTTGCGATGTCGCGCAGGTTACCAGCTTTTAATTCCCTTGGCAATGGATACTGGGATTCGAAACTGTGCGGCCAAGAGCATGGGCACCAGACTGCTGAACTGTTCAAGAAGCATAACGCTCGCGCCCTTGCATGTTGCGTCAAAGGAGACTCTTTTCGACAACTGCCTGGAGCAAAGATTCGTTTGATAGCTCTCCTTCGACATCCCGTGGAAAAGTATATATCATCTCTTTACACCTTCGTTCAAGGCGATGCGAAGCAGTTATTACTAGAGACGCCTCCTCGCGAGGTGACCATGGAGATGTTTAACTTAGCAGCAGGCAACGTTTGGGGCAACCGTAGCGCGATAAAATATATTACTGATTCACGTAAACGGGCGACCGCAAGATTAAACCTGGAGAAGCAAATGCGCGTGCGAGGTTCGATGCACGAGATTCGGGACATCTTTCGAAAGACAGAGCACTTGCAAGCGTTTGACGCAGTTGGAATCACGGAGAAGTATGATCCATTTCTCGTCCTCGTCGAGCTGGTAATGCATTGGCCAGTTGGCACCTTGTGTTTCAAAAAGAAGCTACATACAAATCCGCTCAGGTAAATAACTTTCTTCCCTGCATACACCCACTGAGTTAACTTATTACACATTATGTCTCCACCAGGCCGCTAACGCACAACTTTGAAGCTGAAGTAATAGACGATTTGTCAAGGCGTTTAGCTGCGGACATCATGTTGTATGAATTTGCCACCCAACTCCACTCCGAGCAAGTGGCAAAATTCGCCGACTTTGATGCCCACACAGAAAATCGGCTCGAAACCTGCTCAAATATGGAGCATCGTGTCTCCAGCTATTGCGCGGATGCCATTGAGAAGAGTTCACGCTTCCGAGAGGGAAATTTTGATGATGGTAAAAACAAATGTATCTCTTCTTCTAGATCGAGGTGAGAGTTTCTGGTTGCTAGCTACGAGCATAACAGGTGGCTATGAGCACACGCGAGATAAATTAAAGAAGTGGAAGTAGGCAGCGCCACTTTCTCAAGTTTTTTTGAAATCATATAGCATCAGTACTCCTTTTCCACAGGCTGGTTAGAAAGTATGAATGGGCTAGGAAGGCGCCGTTCGAGTGGCGTATTTCTTGTATCTCACACCCGCATATAGATAACATATTGAATGTAGAATATCGGAGTACAGAAATACAGGCGAGGTTGTGAGCGGAAGGTCCTATGTTAATGCACACATGGATAAGTTTTCTCCTCCCCTCCTATTTTTCATGAAATATGTGAGTTGCGTGAGCCTAAAATTGGACTTATGTATTTACCATGAGTATAAGTTCCTGTAATGCCGCATTTACTTTTTTGTAATGGAAAGAAAGATACTGGGTCAAATCTACTACGTATATCATATTGATTTTTCTTTCTTCTTCTAAAAAGGAAATCTTGCGGTCTCGTCGCTTTGTTCAATGTGATTCGCTCTCGTGCTTTAGAAGGAATTACTTGAATGTATTTGGACAATCCCTTACAGGAGATGCTGAAATGGAAAAAGCGTTATACTTCATGGTCGGGGTTGGAGGAAACAGCGGCAACTTCTAAAAATCGGGTGACAGCGGTGACACGGTGACAACCCTCCTCCATGAAAGGTGTTGTTGAAAATGAAACTACACGCATCAAGCAATGCCACTGCCACTCTCCGGTGTCTAATCATCTATTATTGGCACCAAATTGCCGTTCTCCTAGGTATGTTAATCTTTTTCGCATGAAAATTAGGCCTTTTACGGGCGGTTTGTATAAAGAAGACATAAAGGGCGATTTCATCTTTCTTTGAGTAATGTCATGGATATAAGTATATTCAGTTTTTTTGGCTAAATCAAAATGTTTGAAGTCTATGCCTTCCTGCCGCGCAATGGTGTAGTATTTCAGACCATGTATCTAATTTTAAATTCTTAGTATTTTCTATAGTATGAGTTGTACTTATGGCATCCTATCAATTTATATCGCTGCCGTTTTTGTGCCGAGGTGTTTTCATAACAAGTCGCGTTGCTTCCAGGGCCTCTTTTTTTTAATTCGATAAATCAGACATCAGAATTTAGTGCTGATTGTTATTCAGCCTCCCTGGTTATTTCGACTTCATGGGAAGATGAAAAGTGAGCTTGCGAGTTTGGCGAGCGTCCCAATTATGTAGTGTATTTTGATAGACTTTGACCTGCGTTTATTCGGAAGAAAACAACATTAATGATTAGCATCCTTGATAGATTTTAGCACATGCAATCAGCACTCGGCCTGCAAAATGAAGAAAGGCACCCAGTGGACCAGGCTTGTGAGGATTTCTGTCCAAACATGACGATGCACCAGCGAGTCATTGGATATTGTGTGACGTTTGGGATTGGCGCCATCCTTAACATCTTCAGTTGGGTTGCTTTGGGTCACTTGTTGCAAGGCAATGTTGGTCCATTTGTAGCTCTATTCTTAGTTGGTAACGCGATTCAAATTATGGGTAGTTTTTTCATGCGTGGGCCAGTTTCGTTCGGAAAGAAAATCATAAGCCGCGACGTGCGCTTTGCAATGATCTTGTACCTCATATCAAGTGAGAGACCGCGGCTTTTCTTTATACGCACCTTTTGATACTTCTATCACCTGACAACGAATGCTTGCATGTATCCACAGCGATTGCTCTTCTTGTTGTGGCCTTTGTACCAACGCTCAGCGATGGCGGCAGACTGGGTCTTGTTATCCTCTTCCTAGTTATCACTTACGTTTGCATGGTATATGAAGAACGAAAACCTTTTTGGTTTCTTGTTTTCTAATGCTCTTGTATATAGTCTTTGCGCATAATTTATCTTCACTTGTTGTGGCATACGTAAGTAGGTCTATTTCTTTTTATGCATGCTGCCGTTTGGGAAACGTATTATTGACAATTGCATGAAGTCATTTGGCAAAGATTGCTACAAAACGCTCTGTCGATGGACACAAGACGACGAATCAACGAGTTCATCTCCTACGACCGGGATCGTTTCATGGCAATCGTGGTGGGTGTCGACGTCATCATCAACTCCACCACCATCAAGAGAGCAGTCAACTACTCAAAGAAGTTGGTTTAGATGAACCCTCGTTTCTTCCTTTCTTGGCCCTTTTGAGACAATTTCGTCGGAGACAATGATAGAACAGACTTGACTTCTGAATCAGCAGCCTCTGGTCACTTGAAAGGACTTCCTCAAGGGTGACGAGCTTAGAAATTTGTAGTGTGACATACATTTGTACATAAGTGTATGCCAAAGCCGCCCTATTTCGAAACTTCGATTTGATCTTTTGTGCCATTCAAGGCCAACTCTTAGTTCCGTTGAATTTACGCAAGTGAAGTCAAAGTTTAGGCGCACTTTTAAGCCCTGACAGCTGACAGAAAGGCCTCATCAAAACCCACCTCTGGCATCTGCCCGGTAAGATATCACCTCCACTACCCTCCGATTTGGTAATAGAAGCCTCATGATAATTCCCCTGCTGGGCCCTATGACTTTTGCTGTCACGGCAAAAAAAACAGTTTCCCATTTAATCTGGTGCATCGCCACACATAAACCATTTGAGCATTATAACGATGGAAAGAGGAAAGTTTTTACGAATTACGCAATTTTCATTAACAGAGGGCGGAGGTGGGGGGGGGTCGAAGAGAAGTATGCGCTGCCATAGCTATCCGGGATCCAAAAAGGCTTAGAAGCCTCACCACGATGGCTCCTCGCTACTCAGATTCACAGCATTGAATTCTAACTACCAAGGTGTGATATTCTTTGTCTGAGACTGATGAGTTACAGGGGGTTTTAATGGGGATATTATATTTCGTATTAAGTGGTAAGGGGGTTGATATAGGCTGTTAGTCCGCCATGAAGACCTCACATATACGCACATAGGGCAAGGGATGGATCGGGCGGTCGGGCCCATCGCGCTTGTTGCGGTCTTTTTCGGGCTTTTCCATAAGCACCCATCCTGGACATAACAAGGCAAAGCAAACGCCATCGAGGATGTAATTTGTCATAGCTAGTGATCGGGCACTGCCATAGTACTCGGGGGTGGTAATATCTAAGGTGCCAATAATATACCCGGAAACCCCCTTGCCTCCCAGCACTCTTTGGGTCAGGGGATGCAGGGCGCAAGCGACGCGAAGTACGCGTACGTTTACGAATGATAAGGAGTATCCACGCTGGGAAAGTTCCTCGCTGGTTCCGTTCCTGCTGGCAAAACGAAAACACTCACAACAAGGCAGATGTACAGATACTTCACTGCCTCACTATGGAGTCTCACGCCTTCACCTCGCCTCACGAGGGTGGTGGACAGTTCGTCCGTTTTCTAGTTGCTCTGTCACTCGTTCGTCGGCTCGAACTCTCTGTCGAGAACATCCGGGCCAATCGTCCTAAGCCAGGTATTCATGCCCAGCTCGATGACCTGATCACGACTCTCGGTTTGGTCCCTGGAGCAGCTCCGGGCTCGCTCGTAGGTCAGACCAACACATCTTTTCAGTCGCCATCGGATCTGACTGGTCCATTGGGAACGGCCACGAAGCCCCTCGAGATCGAGACTCGGGGATCGATCTGGCTGGTCTTTCAGGCCTTGATGCCCGCGCTCCTGATTCGTGGGGGTGTGGTCGTCATCAAAGGCAACCCGAGCTTCTTCAACACGCTTCAGGGCCCCCTGCACGTCGAGGAGATTCTAACTGCCCTGGGATTGGGCAGTACGGTTGGTCTTCAGCAGACGGGATCCGAGGTTCGGGTCACTGTCGAGCCATGGGCGATCAAGGGCCACATCGCCGTCGCCCCTCCCGAGGAAGGTTTTCGGACCCGCGCCGTCTCATACCACAAGAACAGGGCGCGCAAGCAGGAGGAAGAGGACTGGCGCATGCTGGTTCGCCATCCCGACCGCGGCGGTCTCGATGCGGCCGTTTACGACAATGCCCTGATGCTAATCCTGCTCTTCGGGGGCTCGATTGTAATCCACCAGGACCTCTTCCAGACCGGGAGCGGCACCCTGGAGCCGATCGACGGCCACATCGTGTCCATGGTCGACCTGGCTCGCTCCATGCTCGACCAGGGACTGGCCGAGGGCTCCGTCGATCAGCTGGAGAGCGGTGGGGTTCAGGTCGCGATCGCCACTGGGGCAGTGGCTCAGGGCAAATGATAAACTATTTCGCTTTGCCATTTTACACTAACAAAAAATGTTGATCAGATTGATGCTCCAGCTCTGTACTCTTCGTCTTAAGAGAAACGCAATAGCTACCGAAATTATCAGTAAACTTCTCGGGCAATACGGGAGTCCGACCGCGACTCACGAGGCCAATGCGCCAATGCCGATGCCACCTCCATCGCGCATCGAAGACTTTCGAGGGGCAGTCACCGAGAACTCGGAAAAAGCCGAGCACAACAAGGCCGCAATTGGCGCCGAGAAGTAAGTAGCCCTGACATCCGCCTGTAATAAATATATGAATCGTCCCTTATTTCACGTATGAATTTAGCAAACAAAAGTAGCGCAAAACATCCGCTTCTGTAATTATTGATGATATTAGGCATTAAGAAACCTGGCATGTTTTTTTCATGTTTTTGCCATGTAACTATGAGCCATGGAAATGCAATTGAGGCAATCAACCCAGATTATATCTAACACAACTTCAAGGTATGGCGTGCCATAGCAGAAGATAGGTCGGAGTGGAGATCACGGACGTACTCGAAACCTATGCCTCCTTCCGAGAATTGATCCTACAGGGTTCATGAAAGTAAAGATGAATATTGCATTGCGCAAAAGGGCACTCAGCCCAGTCAGACTTGTTCTGGAGGATTTATTAAAACGCAGCTTTGTGCTATTTGCTGTTGTTTCTTTGCAATTGGGGAGTATAACCTAATCTAATCCGAATTGACTGACTGGCCAAGCTCCATGCTTCATGGGGCGTACATATACACCAGAAACTATAAACCATATCCAGATTAACCCTATTTCTAATTCTACGTGCTTGGCCGGGCGCTTGACGGTTTTTTGCTGTTGCCAAAGCCAAGAGCATCTTTGATGAGGCTTCCGACAAGACCGCCTGCGTCGTAATTTCCTCTGCTCACATGAATAATAAAAGATCAAAAGCAACATAGAAACGTTGAAAAAAAAAAACTTGACGGACAATAGATACGAGAAGTGGGAAGAACGAGGAGAATAGAAATATTTTATGGCATATCAGTAGATGGCGCTTATCTCTTGTTCTTTTTCTTTACTCAATGTCAGCCTCCTAGACAGCTATCGTGTCGGCACCTCCGTGAATGCTCCTACAGTAGTGGTCTATATTTGGTCCAATCCCAAACCTCGACGCGTTGGAAGACGCCACAGCGTCGGCGAAGTCAGCGGCTTCCACGACTTTGCGGTTGCTCCGGACGGCTCGGATGGCCGCTTCGTTGGCGAGGGAGGCGAGCTGTTGGGGTAGATGAAGGAGGTGATGAAGATGAAGAAGATGAAGGAGGAGGAGTAAGAGGAGGCAGGAGGGAAAGAAGGAGGAGGAGATTCAATTAGATATGAGATAGGGTTAAGAATGGCGTAGAGAGAAAGAAAGCACAGAATGGATTACAGCAGAGGAGACTCGCAAGATCAGAGAAGAAAGGCGGACCATGACAAGAATCACGTCACGATACACACATGCGCTCCCTAAAGCCTACCTCTGCCCCGCTGGCACCCGGGGTAATAGCAGCCGCAAAGGCCAGCGTCGCTTCAGCTTGAGCAGGATCACCCAAGTTCAACTTGCGCGCATGCACCGCTAGAATATCCTTTCGACCGGCCTCGTCCGGTAGTTGCACTTTCACCACACGGTCAAAACGACCGGACCGGACCTGATAGGACAGAAAGAAATGCAGTGTGCGTATAAACCATTGGTGCAGCGTATGGAATGAATGCACCCAGTTGACAAAAGCTCAAGGGGAGAGGCAAAAGAATGCAAACTCAAAGCATTGCTATAGAATGAATTTGAAAGCGACCACAAGAATACAGTTCTAAATGAATAATGAGCTTTTAATGTGTTGTTTACCAAAGCTTCATCGAGGAGGTTGTAGCGGTTCGTTGCGCCAATGACCAACACGCCATCATTGGAGGTATCCAAGCCATCCATGCAAGCCAACAACTGGTTCAAGGTTTGCTCTGCTTCTGCGTTGCCGTTGCTGATCCCACCGAAGTTGCCTGTGGACCTGTGCGCAAATGAAGTGACGATGCGGTGTCAGATCTCGTGCATTTTTACAATTGAACTTAAGAGGAGTGCATTATTACGATTTACTGCAATATAAGAGATAGAGAGGTATGTTGAAGTGGAGACATTGAAGTGGAGAGATAGAGAGAGCACATGAATAAGAACAAGAAAAAAAGTGAAAGAGTGCCCTGCACCAGTCATATAAACACACCCGTGAAAAGATGCACCAACACATCTATACCAACATGCATACATGCGCTCAATGCTTTCTACCTGGCCCGGCCCATTGCATCCAGCTCGTCCACGAAGATGATCGCGGGGCCTGGGGCTTTCTTGGCCGCCGCAAACAATTGCCGCACCCGGGCAGCCCCCCGCCCCACGAACATTTCTACGAAGTCGCTCCCGCTGCAAGTGTAAAAAGGGACCCCCGCTTCAGCTGCCACGGCGCGCGCGAGCAAGGTTTTGCCGGTGCCGGGAGGCCCCACAAGCAAGACCCCCGCTGGGAGGCGCGCTCCCATTTGGACGTACCTAATATGGTGTAGTCAAATACAGAATGCAATGGTCACAGAGAGGAAGCATTTGGTCGATGTCGAAAAAGGCGGAGGACAGGAAGACAACACTTCCACCCATCTCGGTTGAACTCGCCATTCACATTCCTAGCCCAAGCCATTTCTGATTTTGGCTCCTTTTTCTCTCTTTTCCTCTCTCCCTCTCTCTGTTCTTCTTCTTCTGATGCATCCTACAACGCGCACGCACTTCGCTGGGTCTCGCAGCATGTTCACGATCTCCGCCACTTCAAACTTCGAGGGCCCTAGACCCGCTACCCCTTCAAACCCGCTCCCCGCCGGCAGAGCGCCCGGCATCACTCGTGACCCCACGTTGCCCGCGGAATTGCCGCCCATGGTCTTGTTGTAGAAGTAAAACACCAAGGCCAAGTACGCCACGGGGAACAAAATCTTGGAAAAGGCGCCCAAGGCTGCAGGTTGGCGTGCCATGAAGTTGACTTCTTGTTTCAAGAGCAACGCCAGCACGTCCGAAGGCAAAGGTTGGTTGGTGGGCCCTACAGGGCGCGTGTAGAGCCGCACCGCCTTGTAGCCACTACTGCTCGTCGTGGTAACAGCAGCATCAGTACCAGAAGGAGACAGGGGTGCTCCGCTCCCTCCTGCCGGAATCGGCAACGGCGCTTTGGCATTGCTACTGGCTGTTGCCGCAGCTGCGCCAGCTGGTGTCGCTTTATTGAGGGTAGCCGCCGCAGCAGCCGCTTCGGGCGTCACGGACGCTAAGGGCATGCCCGGTAACGGGTGGTCGACCGGTAAGGTTACTGCGAAATCCCAGCGCCCCGAGCCCATCATCACGCCACCGCACAGAGCTTTCGGGGACTTTTCAACGACTCGGAAAAACTCGCTGAACGAGACTTCGCGGGGTGGTGGCGGTTTGGAAGCGTGGCTGCCCCCCAAATTGAGGGCCGTGAACAGAGCAATCGACGCCACAGGGACAGCTAAGCGGCGCACCAGCAGCTGCTGTTTCTCGGGCAGCTTGCTTAGGAACCGAGCGAAAGGGTTTTTGCCGCCGTTGCCGTTGCCGCGGCCGGGGGTTAGTGCTGACCGCCATTTGCGGGCCGAAGCCAACTGCGCTAGGGCAGCGAAGAGGGCAACTAGGGTAGACTTGGTCACCGCAGGCAAAGCCCGGAGCTTGGCTAGCCACCCAGTTGGATGTGGGTCTTTCCCGCCATTTCCACTGACGCCGCTGCCGGTTCTGCTTGAAGTTGTGCTCACGACCGTTGCGTCAACCGGGGCAGCGCCTTGAGCAGAAGTGCCTTCCCTGTTTTCGGCGGAACTGCCGTCGTTACCGGCTACTCGCAAAATCAAAGGGTGGCTACTGCGCGCAACCCGAAGTGCATCAGTTGTTCTTCTTGGCAACCAGCCAGCTGTTTTGTGCCTTAAAAGGCCGCTACCTGGGTTGCTGAACGCTGAAACACTCAGGTGGGCTGCGAAATTAGTGGCTGTCAGCAAGACTAAGGCCTTGCTCGCGACTTGAAGCATAATTAGGACTTGAACTAAAGAAGCACACTAAGTGGGGTTGAAGTACGATGATTTTACTAGGCGTAGTCAATCGCGACCCAGTATGAGAATGCTCACGCCTTCGCCGGGCGAGGTACGAACTAATCCAGGTCGATAGAAATAGTGAACATCAGGACGATGACGACACATGACAACAATCGCGACGGGAGGTTCAACCAAGGGAATCACTTACTAGTAAGTGATTCCCCTTGGTTCAACTTTCCCCGAAAATTGCAGAAGGTCTTTTGTTCCACATCTTCCTTCTTTCCTTCTTTCCTTCTCTGTGTGGCATGTGATGAATCAGGTGGATCAAAAAATCGTTTGAGTTGAATCCCCTCGTGAATCATTCTCCTCCCGAGTACGTAGGCCATGGCGTCGAATTCGTCACGCCTCTTAGCAGCAAATCTTCCACGCTTTAGACCTTGTCGTGTAGGATCAGCCTTCTTCAGTTCAGCTCCCACTGTACCTAGCGATAACAGCATTTGTGGCGATGGAACATCATCCGATGATAGAAGTATTAGTAGCAGACCTGACTTCAGCGAAAGCCACGAACAGCGCCACGACCATTCTAGACATGATCACATCGACAGGCGTAACTTTGCAAACACACGAAGCTTCAATATTTTATCGTTAGATGGCGGCGGCGTTCGTGGCGCTTTCACCGCCTCTTGCCTCCTCCGGCTCGAGCATGAGGTTAGGCGGACACTTGAAGTTCTCTTAAGAACTTTAGCTTCTTTGGAGACATTTACTTGAATTCCATGGCCTAGTTCAAACAATCCTTGCCTAGCGTTAGTTCTATGAAGTCCAAAGGAAGTAATTCTTTTTCCACCTCAGGTGCCTGGCTTCTTAGACCGCTTTGACCTCATCGCAGGCACTTCGACTGGCAGCATGATTGCCCTCTGCCTTGCGAAAGGCATGCCAGTGAAGAATATTCTCGACGCTTATATGGTAGGTCTATTAAATAACCAAATCGTTGATACATCGATCAGATTTTGTATGTCTATCTGTAATTATGCGCGTAAAATTGGCGGAGCACGGCAATCTTAATTTAAATCTCTATAACAGGAGGCGTGCCCCGACATTTTTCGGAACCCGAATTCGCACTTGCCCTATGGCTTCGGTGCTAGCTGGTTTTCGGCCAAGTACAGCAACGCGCCATTAAAAAGGCACTTGTCGCAGTGGTTCGGCGCTGATGCGACCTTAGGAGAACTTGACAAGAAAGTAAGGCTCAAGCACAATTGACGAGCACTCACCACAATTATATCAACGAAAGGAAAACTAACACGTCGCACACACAGACTAAATCAAAGATGAAAATTAAAATATCCGATTATTTGGCTCAATTATACTAATGAGCTCATTGTATTCTCGCTCCCATCCCAACGCTCGCCATGCCCACACGCGTACACGTCTAGGTGGTCTTGACCTCGTTTCGAATCGACGGCACCGCGTCGAAGACCCACCGAGGCCAGGAACACACGAACTTGCGGCGGTCGTCGCGCGGCCTTGTGCGAGACGGCGGCGGTGCCAATGGCGAGTTAGGAGGAGGTGCTGGTGGCAAAGAGGGTAGCGGCGCTGGCAACAGCGTTGGCAACCGATGGCGCCCTGCAGTGTTTTCAAACTTGCCAGTGGTGCCCGGAGTGGTGGGCTCCGACGAAGATTTGCCGGTATGATGAGGGAAGAATGCTTTTAAATTATTTTTGAATCCATTGTGCGCCCTATAGTAGTACATTTAGATTCTTACAGACTCTTAATTTTGTGTCTATCCTCTTTTTACCTGGCACAAATGTCAACTGCTTTTGCTTCGTGTGAACCTACTTCAGGTGGTCGATGCAGCCATGCGCAGTGCCGCAGCGCCCACTTACTTCCCAGTCTACCAGGGCTACTGCGATGGTGCGGTGACTGCTAATAACCCTTCTCTGGTGGCCGTCTCGATGGCGCTTGCGCATTATCCCGGCCTTCGCCGAGAAAACATTCGGGTTCGACGATTAGATATTGGGTGCATTCAGTATAATTCGATGGCGAATTTGAACAGATGCAATACCGGATGCAGAGCAAATATCAAAGTTTTTTTTTTTTGCCACTGTAAGCACTCTTGACATATTCTTCTCAAATCAATACATTATCTACCACGTCAGGTCTTGTCCCTCGGTGCCGGCAGCCAGTTGAAAGCTTTGCCCGACGCCATCGGCGCCGCCGTTGGAGGGGCAGGAAAAATGGGAGAAGCAGCCGCCGCTGCGACCGGGAACGGGCGCGATTGGGGCATCTTGCAATGGGCTCCGCACTTGGTCGCGATGCTGATGGATTCGAGCGCCTTGTCCACGGACTTGATGGTGGGCCTCATGCTTGGCCACCGGAGCCAGTACCATAGGCTCGAGTGCGAACTGTCGGCGTCGTCAGGGCACACCTTCGCGATTGATGATGTACGTGTGCCTGCGTTGTAGTTGTTTTATGGGGCCTTTTTTGTTTTTATTTCCTCTTGAAACACTTGGCTGAAATTTGGATATGTTCTTACTGTCCATACTATTTATCTTGGATTCTTACTTTCCACAACTCTCGTATCTTTCAACACGAAAGGTGAAATCGATGAAATATTTGGCTGAGCTGGCCTGGGAAATTGACTTTGACCATACCGCTGCGTTCGTAAAGGTTCGGTGATGCGTTATTATTCCCCATTGATAATCTTTAGATGCTATTCCCGTTGGCATTGCTACACGTTATTTTTGAACACCATGAATACGCTCCTTTGACCATTGTCGTTGCTCCTCCGTTTAGGACATGGCAAGAGACGAACCCTGGTCCTATCAACCTTTACCCCAAGACTATGGCCCTTCTTTGATCGATTTACCCACCGATACTAGCAGCAGGAAGCATTCTTCAACTTTTTCGTCAACAAAAGGAAGTTCTTCTGTCACAGAGACACTTTATCAACGCAGAAGTAATATTAGTAGAACCAGGAAAACCCCACGCCCTAGCCTTCCTGTACCTGAGACGGACCCCGAGTATCCCGACATGGTGGTCGAAGCCTGGGTGAAAGCCATTGAAAAGGAGGCGCGCGAGACTGCAACTGCTGCGGTGGCTGCGGTGGCCGGAGATGCAGGTGAAGGAGGAGGAGGAGCTCAAGCAACGGCTTCATCACTGCCGATTGCCTCTAACACCAGTTCAATTGAGGACCTGGCAGCTGCCGATGCGTTTGCGCGCATGTCTCGGCACCAAGAGCACTTCTTCGTCGACGACGACGGAAGCGACGACGACGGACCGAACGCGCACGCTCGTTTGCGGTACATGCGCGTCTTTGCTCGTGCGTGTGTGTCATTGCTTAGCACTACTGATCCTATCGTTCTCGTGTCTCTTGACCTTCACCTCCTCCTTCTTCTTCGTTCTTCTTGCCGTGCTATTTAGGTACGACCTGCAGCTCGAAGAGGTTGATGCAGCATGGTCTCAAGTCGCGTCACAGCTGGCAGGAGTCGACGGAGTGCAGCTGAAAACGTCGCAACAACCCCCCATGTCTAGCAGTGCAGCAATAAGCACCGCCAATGAGCACTCCAATGACCGAGTACCTTCCTCGCTGGCCCGTTCAGCTCAGGCTAAAGGTTTAGGAGACTCATCGAAGTGGTATCCAAGCCTTGACAGCGAAGTGCCTCCTAAGAAGGGGTGGGAACCTTACGCACGCGCCAAGCAAGTCAAGTAGGGCTGTGTGCTTATACTCGCACGCGCCGCTTCCATTTTCAAGCACACAAGCAAAACCAAGATAATTTCTTTCTGGTTTCCAGAAGATAATTCAATTCATTGCAGACGAAGCGAGAGATAAACAGAACACGCATTATACTTAACACCAAAACCATGGGCCGTGGCACCGCGGCTCTCTCTCTGTCCACTTATCCAGGATCTATAGGGCCAGCAACCAAGAAACCCGGCGGTTTTGTGCGCGATGCCGATGCCCGCCGCAGACGAGGCTTGCCTCGGACATCCTAGTTCCTATTAGTTCGAAAAGAAAACCGACTTGCCTCCTGCCTCCTCGGTTTTCTTGGTTACTGTACAGGCCCCCTAGGACTGTAATTATACCGTGGCCCTGTATTCAGTAACCTCCTTCAGGAACCTTCTCGTCGCACTAGGATGTATCCGAGCGCAAGCACCAGAATACTGCCAGCACCCCAGTATCTAGTGTGACACAAGCACACTGAGAACCGAGTCCAGTGTAGTTAGTTGTTAGAACGTCTGAATTGTGAATTGAACGCTGAACGAACCCTCCCCATTATTCCCAAACACCCTGTAAATAGGGTCCCGCACTGCACTCCCGCACCTATAGTCATGAAAATGGCACGAACGTAGGCGGTTTGGGTTGTAGGACTCGGTGAAGTAGTTCATGGCGCAGAAGCCTTTAGTTTTGGGCATCCTCGTGCTCTTAGTAGCTGGCGCGCTCCTCGGTATGTATTCTTGTCTAGCTACTCCTTCTGTCTTGTATGTGCAGTTGGGCCCACCAGGCTTCCTTTGCCCTGTGCCGACGTTGCCTCCGATGTTTGTTCAATCATTGCGCTAAGAATCGATGGTTTGTCACGTTGCTCACAGGATCGTTTGAGTCACACGTCTCCATATTTAAAATATTTGGAGCTAGCGAAACTAATGGAGCACAGGGGCACAATAACCTCGTCTTGTCAGGCAGTAGCGTGCAGCCCGTGGGAAACGAAGAGCTAGCGGCACTGCCGCCCTCAGTGCAGGCCGAGCTCCTAAGCCTTCGCCAGGCAGCAGCAGGTGCTTCTGCTACTATTACGGGAAGTGGAGCTCCTTCAAGCTCTGATCCAGCACTTTCTGGCCCTTTGCTGCGTTTAGACGAGGTTGAGCGTCGGGTAGCGCGCCTAGCGACCACACGCCCGGACGCTGCCTCTGCTCTCTCGGCAGAAATCAACCGCCCTCATAGCAGCAGTTTAGATAGCGATCACGCAGCTGCTGAAGCTGCAAAAGCAGAAGCTGCTGAGCTGCGGAGTGAGGTATTCGAGCATTTTATATCGCTGCGAGTCTCAAGCATATTTCGATTGCCGGGTCTCCAATGTCTCGCGAGAGATGTTCGACGATAGTTTCTTTTGATCTGTTTTTTTGTGTTGTGCGTACATACGCCTTGGCGATGCGCAGGTGGCAACATTGCGAGCTCGTGTAGCTGCTCTAACAGATAGCCAAAAAAGAGCGGCCGCTGCTGCTGCCTTGAGTGCAGTGAAGCAATACAGGGAACAAAACGAAGAGCAAAAGCCGAAGCCGATCGAGGAGACGCAGATACAAGGTCAACAGCAACGGGAGCAAGAGAAAGGGCCGCTGAGGCGAACACTTGAGGATGGCCAGTCTGTTGCTTCTTCGCAGTCATTATCTTCTTCTCCGTGGAATGCATCAAATACACCCAGTACTCAAGCCGCAGCAATCACTCCACCCACTGCAGTTGCAGCTGCAGGAGGCGGAGGTGGTGGCACATGTGGCTCATGGCTAAAAGTGTACTTTTACGAATTCCCCGAAGATTTGCCGTTCATGAAATTGGCGCGCGACTTCAAGCAGTCGTGCTTCAACGAGAACAAGTGCGACTCGCAGTACGGGGGGGAGAATTTGCTGGCCCAGTTTTCGCTGGAGCTCATTTTGGCGGATTTCTTTCGGCAGAGCTGCGTGCGAACAATGGACCCGGAGGAAGCGCATTTCTTTTACGTGCCCTTCTTTCATGACGTTGAATACCGGTAAGAAGAATATAGATATCGCCGCCTCGAAACAGGGAATGTGATTTCAATCGTATTGATTTCGTCTTCTTAAACCTATTTGCGGGCATATTTTGTTCATCATGCAACCAATATTTCTCTGATGCCACCTCCTCCCATTCGTGTCCTTGTATATGCCTTTAATACGTTTGGTCACACCCATGTACCTACATGTATATATATATATATTTTTGCTATTTTGTGTGTCTAAAGCGCGACGGGCCGCCCTCATGACGCGTCGAAGCACGGGCAAGCGGTCCTTGACATCTTGGAGAAGCAGGACGTGCGTGGCTGGGAGAAAGAGTTTCGGGTCACGGGCAAGTATTGGAAGCGCAAGTGGGGCGCCGACCACATTTTAACCCTAGGTGCTCCAGTGACGGGGCTACGGCACCCCAAGGTATACACGTGTGGGCACACTTCATTTTTCGTCCCCCTCTTACTGTTGCTTTTGATTGGGGTTCTCATAAAATGGCGGTTCTAACATAGAGAGCAGGACTTGTTTGATGTTTTCTTATTCTTTTTTCTTCTCTCTGCGATGCAAGCACTCAGTCTGCGGTCCCTTCTTTTACTCACGTCTTATGTACGTCGCATGTCACTTCATGACTACAGGGCGCCCGGGGATGGACGCACTTCATGGTGCAGCTCATGAACCCCGTCTTTTTATCCGTTGAGCTGACCAAGTCCTTCCTCCACGAGTTCCCGCACTGCTCCGCCAAAAACATCGTGCTCCCTTACCCTATCCCTGGCCGTGACTGGCACAATGGGGCTTGGCGGCGAAAAGCGACGGCGCTCTTTGGGGTTCAGGTGTGTAGTTTCTTTGTTGTGGTTTCTTTGCACAGGTGTCGTCTTTTTGTTTACCTTGCGTCTTTTGGAGTTTTATATCGATACTACTTTTTGGCCATGTGAGTACTTTCCTATGTCTCTAACTTCTCTCTACACCTCTTTCTGCTTATTTGTATTGGTTTTCCTCTTGCTATGTGAAACGCTTCTGCAGCACAACTTAACGCTGCCTCTCAACCCGGCGCTGGAGCTCGGAATTCACGCGAAAACACCAATACCACCAGCGCCAGCAACCACTGGTTTAAGCAGCAGCAGCAGCAGTAGCAATTCACTGGTGCCTCGCCCGCTGTTGCCAGCTCACAAGCTTGCATCTTTAGGCCCACATGGTGCCATTGCCCCCGTGCTCGAGAAACCCATTTTCGCGTACTACAGGTGATAATGTTTAGTTGTGCCGTCGTTCATTCCATTGCATGCTTTTTCTTCAATTCCTTGTACGATGTTCTTTTTCTGTTGTCCTTAAATCCACCACACGAATTCCACACCAAAATTGATTGTTCGCCTTCACCTTCACGTTTCGTTTCCTTTTCCTTTTCTCTGTTCAAACTCAGCGGCGGCAACCACGGGTGCGTCAATGTGCGTTCAGCCATCTCCAAAGAAGTGAAAGGCGACCCGTCATGCCTGGGCACTCAGCAGCGCACCGATTTGGGGGCCAAGTTTCGCAAACTGTTTCCGCGCGAGAAGTTCGACCAAGCTCAGGGCCCTCCACGCCAGATTGCCATGTTTGGGAGTTTGTTCTGCGCCTGCCCCGAAGGCGACTCACCCTCTGCGAAGCGACAATACGACGCGGTGGGGTTTTCAAGTGCACATGTAGTCATGAGTTTGGCTAGTAGATCAAGCTAAAGTTGATGCGCATTGTTGTACGCGGTTTCACGATCTCACCAATAAAACTCAGGCACACATGCGCATTTCTCCTTTCTCCACTTCCTTTATCTCATTCGTCCGCGTTCCCTCCTTGTCCTGCTTTCAACTCCTATCCCCCCCCCGAAAAGGTGGTGACGGGCTGCATTCCGGTCCTAGTCAGCAACGAAGCGATTTACGCGTTCAGCACCGAAAATGGCGGGGATCTGAACCCGAAAGACTTCAGCGTTCGAATCACCGAAGAATCCGTGAGTATTTTACTTTATCTTATACCAGTGTCGGGGATTGGAGTGGGCTAATGTGGTACAGTGGTTAAGAAAAGAGAAAAGCACTCTCAGATGTCCTTTTTTTCATACGATGTGCCACTTTTCTCATGATTCATTTCAATATTTGTCGTTGGTTTTAAGGTGGTGTCGCCAGCTCCAGGAGTAGGCGGATTACTGAAACAATTGCATGCCATCACTCCGGCGGAGAGGCAGAAACTTCAAGCTGGAGTAGCGAGAGCTGCCTGGTAAAGACAACGCGCGCGTGTTTTCTTTTGTTTCTAATATTTGTTTGAAACTTTGTGTCTTGAAGATTGCTTTCTGTACTTTTTGATGTTTCGTTCCCGACCGTAAATGTTCTCGCAACGTTAACGTGCTCGTTCTTCTTTCTGTCATTTCGTGTTGCCCAATGTCATGACCTCCCCCCGTTGTCTCGCCTGTTCTCGCGTGCAGGTTTTACCGTTACTACGCGGAACACTCCACCGACGGCTCGGGCAACGCCATGGGTGGCAACGGCAAATTTCCGGTGGACCCCTTAGTGGCGGGGGCTCTGCCCGACGGCGGGGCGACCGAAATGATGCTGCGCGAATTGGAGCGACGCGCGGATGGGGCCCGGGCCAAGGCGTGCGCGCAGGAGAGAACCGAGCCCCACTTTTCGTTCCGTTTCCAATACTGCGGGAAAGCAGAGACGGGCAAAGAATTGGCGTCTCTGAAGCGGCAGTTGGCCATGAAGAGAGGAGGCTCGAGAGAAGCAATCGCCTTGAAGCGGGGAATTGCCCTCTACGAAGAGGGGTGGATCAGCAGGCGTCGCCGACGTTTGTTGGAGGAGGATGCTACAACGAGTGGTGAGAAAGGCGACTCTTTTTTCTTCGCGAATGAATCTATTGCCATCAGCATGGTGGGCGCTTCGGAGAGTGCACGCAACGCGCGAGAGGATGAAGAGGAGGCCGAGGAGGATGAAACAGCAGTGAGGGAGGCGATCCTGGGTGCTATGACAAGGGAGATGGGAATTACGGAAACCAAGGCAAGTTCCGTAGCATCTGCGTGGAGGAATTCTCCATGGGTGGAGACTATGATAACGGCCCACGGTGGTAGTGACGTGGCGCACTGGGGCCAGCTGCCGGTGTGGAATGCGTCCGCGTTTGCAGCTGCACTCGCCTGATGTAAAAAGCCGCTGCATGCCGCGATGTGCATAGTGCATAGTGGGCGTTTGTGCTCTTGATTGATCTTTCGTCGGAATTGCTTTCCTCTTCCGTAATTCACTTGGCGTGTGCGGCCAGTTTCAAATCTGTTGAGTATCCCAGTTAGACATCCCACGCGACAAGGAAGAAGGAAGCCATAAAATTATTCCATCTGTAGATCCAGATCCAAGTGGGGTTGTTCGTTTTTCATGTTTGGTTGTTGGTTGTTGGTTGTTGGTTGTTGGTTGGGGGTATAATACCGCGATAATAATACCGGACTTTTTGTACGTAAAATACGACTCTCCTTCTGGATCGCCTGAGGGACTTCGTTGTAGTCCCCTCCTCTGCGGGCGGAAACTCTTCTTTTGAGCGGCACTCTCAGAGCATAGAGGAGCGTGCCACTTTGGACCGCTACCATCACTTCCATGGCCACTCGGGCATGTGCGCCGATTAGCTTCTTAGGTCTTGTTTGCGCTGCTTTGCTTTTCTTCTCTACCTGTTAGTCTTCTAATTCCGGCCCTTCGGGGCCTGTCTCAAAATTCGTGAGTCATCGACCAAAATTTGCGTAGTTTTTTTGGAAGCCGTAAAATTAG
>Ga0307930_1001336_pt1 | contig 19543 bp, 21 predicted proteins | sample OrgLakmetageno46_FD_203161 | JGI IMG/M metagenome (GOLD analysis project Ga0307930, IMG submission 203161) | Saline water microbial communities from Organic Lake, Antarctica - #46 | ecosystem: Environmental > Aquatic > Non-marine Saline and Alkaline > Saline | place: Antarctica: Organic Lake...
CGGAGTGCGCAACACCCACAAATTCCTCGCTTTTTGCAAATTTTCCGAGGAATTTGGCCAATGCCCCTCTCCCTCCTGGATCATTCCGCACTTGCTTTGTTTGCGCAACGCACGCGCATTCCCACTGGCTTCTGTGCCATTTGGGTTCGTATTAGTTCGAGTTCGAGTTCGAATTTCGGTTGACCTCGCGTTTTGAATTTTGGACCGCGTTTGGCATTCGCAATTCGCACCTAAGTCGAGGATCGAGGAGCCGGAGTTATCAGATTGAAGGCGGAAGGCCAACAGGTAGATCGGACACGCGAAATGCAGCCTGCTGTGGTATAGCTGTTGACAATAGCTATCAACAGCAGAGAGAAACATATACAATACAAATTATACACAAACAAAGATATCAGAGCGCCTGAGCAGCACCGTGCGCCGAGCGGCCACCAAGTCAACGAAGTATAACCAAAAAAGTAATTGTGCACTTGCCCATTGCTCCATTGCTCTATTGGTATTGGTTTTGGTTTCGTAGGTATATCGGTTTGTGAGTTTGTGTTTGTGCATATGCGGCGCCCTGTGACTGCAACTGTAGATGCAACCGGCGGCTGGTCAGCTGGTCAGGTGGTGCGGTAGTTAGAATACCCTCCTGCCCTCCTTGCTTATCGTCTGTCGTTGGTGCCCTTATCCTTATTCCATACGAGTTATGATAGTAACACAATGCACAATAAAATTTCTGTCGTGGCTCGTGAGTGGCTCTACTCTCTACTCTCTATCACCCTCACACAGAGATAACTTAGCTAGCAGTTAGCCCCAGCTCCTCGAGCCACTCCTTGTATATGGTGCTGTGGTATTCTAGTTGTATTCTAATTGTATTCTAATTGTATTCTACTTGTTAAGAGCCGTGCTGGCGGGAGCACGGCGAAGCATTGAAGGTGTCAAGGAAGGTGTGTGACGGAAGTGCGAGGATGGTCTCGGCATTCTTGATGGTGGAAATCTTGCGTATGGAGGGGGAATCGTCGAGAGCGACCAATAGGGCCGAGCGAGGGGGTGGAGCGGGGTAGTACTGACTGGAACAGGAGGTGGTGGTGGAAGGGGTCGTGGGAGGGCGGCAGGTTACCGTAGGCGTTGATGTCAAGTGGACCGGAGAGATCGAGGTCAAAACTGGCGTCGTTTTGGGGATCGGGGGGCTTGAGGGCGAAAAAAACGGGGCAGGTGTCGATGAGTGTGCGGCGGTCCGCATCATTGAGTGGCCAGCGGATGTAGGGGGTGTGAAGTCCATCGAAGGCGGGGTTTAGGCAGAAGAGTACGTGGGAACTGTGTTGGCGTGGGGCGGGAGCGGCGGTGGGATCGACGATGTTGGATTCGGCGATCTGAATCTCAATGGGGATGGCGGCCTGATGGCCAGAGAGGATGAACTTCTGCACAAGGTAGTGCTGGCATTGCCCACTGGAAAGCGCAAGGGGAGAACGGTTGACGTGGAAACGACCGCTTGGAGTAAGATGGTTGGTGATGCGCAAGGCGGCGAAAGCGGCCGGGTCGTGTTGGTTGATCGTTTTGGAGACGAGGGGAAGGAACTGTGGAAGCATAGTCAAAAAGATGTCTTGGGCAGAGGAAGCGGTGCAGGCAATTGATACACTTTATACTTTATCAAGGCAGAGTCGCGTCCATTAAGAGCCGTGCTGGCGGGAGCACGGCGAATTGGGAATTAGTGGGATATATTTAGCGCAGAATTGTGTTATGATGAGAAACGTTTTTTGGTGAAAAGACAAAGCGGGGAAAGTTTCGGGGATATCGGAATTGGGATCGGAATATTCTATGGATGGAATCTGGAACTGCCGGAACGAATTCGGTCGATCACTGATTGGAGCATCACACATAGGGAGCAATCGATCGTGTCGTCAGTCTTTGCAGAGGGCAGCAAAAGGAATCGGAAGCACGTGGGGAAACCCACGAAGTAGGGGAGGAACCCGTGTGGCTGATCAACTTGTATTCTAACCGAAGACCAAGCAAAATAATGCACCTAACGCTTGCGAGTGTCTTTTCGAGAATTGAGTGAAAAGTGAGCGCGCAGATCATCGATTTGGGCAATCTGCGGCATCAGAGTTCTCCCACGTGGCAATTGAGAATGTGGTCGCAATTATCATTGCGATGACGCCAAAAATTGCGATGGTTTTATCTCTCGTTGAGTGCCCACCGACGATCTTATCGTGAAATGCTGACGAGTAGATGAAGGCAAGTGGAAGGCTGCACAAGGCGCCAACGAGAGCTACGAGGTTGTCCAGGGAACCTCCGAGAAGAATAGAGAGCACGCCTGTGAATAGTACGATTGCACTTCGAACTCCATTCCGCTGCCACATTCTTTTCTGACTCTCTTCAGGTTTTGCCTTCGGAAGAGACGACATGACCCTAGCCTCAGCGACTTGGATGACAGGAAACAACATTAACGGATAGGTGAAAAGGAGGGCAACGCAGTAGCCGAGTTGAACTAAAATCGTAAAAGCACTGTCGTGAGGAAGGTCACTAGAAACTGCAGCACTCACATCATCTCCAAAAGAAAGATAACCAATCGTGCCAATGAACAAATAAAACATTAACAGCCCAGCAATCGTTTCATTGAGGACAGCTTTGTATCTTGGCCGCAGCTCCTCACTCGTAGTGGTCCAAAGAGGTAGCACCAGCCCAATGCCTTCGAACGCATAAATACAACTTCCAGCAAAAAGTGGGAAGGTCATGGGTTTGAAAAGGAACACGCCTCCGAGTTCCACGTTTCCGTGCCCCACTGGCGGATCTTCTTCGACGAGACCAGCAAGTCCATTAGTGCCAAGGTGATATATGCAATAGCCAATAATGTAGAAAAGACCAGAAGTGATCAGAAACGTAGCGATGGCGTTGGTCAAAGAAAAGAACTCTAGATCGCGCACGAATGACAGGGCAATGCAGAAAGGCATCTGAGCTAGAATAAGACCCCAAGCCGGCAAAGTGATATCGCAGTTGCTCAGAGTCCACATTATTTCTTTCAAATTCACGGCAATGAAGTTTAAGTAGACGCAACAAAATCCCAATTGCGAAGCCACGAGGCTTATTTCGACAAACTGCCGCCCCCTTGCGCCGTAAGCTCTTTGCCCTACGTCTCCGTAGTCGAAATGTTGAACGGTTGGGGGGGGAGGTTGTGTTTCGCTTTCGGTCGAAATATTTTTAGGCTGTTGAGTTTCCTCGCTAGTAACCACTGCATCATAGGTAGGTGCTACAGTCCACACCTCTGAGTTTAGTATTTGAGCGGCAGAAGTTGTTTCCTTGGTCATGAAGGTCGCACAGTCAATCAATAGGTTCATGCACAGAATGGAGATGACTGCAACCGCCGATAGGCCCACAATTGCACCAATGAGGCCGGCATTCGAAAAAGCACTCGGTAGGAAAAGCACAGCGCTGCCCACAAAGGCTTTGATAATATTCAAGCGCAGGCGAGTGATCTCATATTGAGACACCGAATAAGCCGATGATGGTTGGAACTGCTCATTCAAGAGGGTACTGCCGTCACAGTGCATTGGTGAAACAGATGTTGCAACTGTGGCAGCGTTGTTGGAGTCGCTATCCGCAGCAGATGGCATACGCTTAGGAAGACCAAATGTTCAACGCCAGCTACTCTAAGCAAGTGGCCCTGCAGATTACTTCTGTGTGTGTGACCTTCTTGCACTGTGCCCCTGCGATGACCGGGCAAAACCTCTGTACTGTGTCTGTATGGTACGCTAAAATACTGTCATAATTTTTCATAAACCCACGTAATCTCGCTTGACATGCCAGGTCCAAACAGGTCAACAGAACAACATCAGAACGAAAGCTTCAAGAAGTCAAGAAGTCAAGAACAACCTAAAACAACTGTGTAAGTATTTCCTGTTTTGTATCATATTAGGTCTTTGGCCAAAAGCTGCAAGAATCTCAAGATCTAAAGCAGAGTGATGAAAGATAAGTACAGCATCTCTAACTCCGTCACGTAGTTGTGTTATCACGTTATCACTCTCTATCGCATGCCAAGCTAGCAAGAAGCCAAAAGAAATAGCTTTCTTTAAGGAAGGCCCTGTCGCATCTTTCACGATGCATCTGACCTCAGTTCTTCTTTTCACTTCGTCAATCATTCCATCAAGAGCCTGGCTTACTTTATCACTTCACATGGTGCCAAGAAGGGCAACTTCTAGCAGGCAGTATCAACACGCGGGTGTCGCGTCGACAGGGACTAAGCTACCCACAATTGAGGAGGAAAATCTCCCTCACGCAGATGTATCTGAATGGGTCGTGTTTAGCGACTTGCACTTGAGCGATCGCTCCCTACCGACATGCCTCAAGGTTCTCGAAACAGTGCACAGTACAGCCAAGAATCGCGGCGCAGGAATTGCATTTCTTGGAGATTGGTGGCATGTGCGTGGAAGCCTTAACGTTAAGGTATTGAATGCCTGCCTCGATGCGTTGTCAGAGTGGGAGACTCCAGTGATACTGCTACCCGGGAACCACGACCAAGTCTCCCTCGGTGGGCTCGAACACGCATTGACACCTCTTGCCTTCGCTCTCCGCCGAGCAGGGCCCAAGCAATGTGTGGTCATCGACAAACCCTCGATCTTTCTGGGTGCCTTATGGGTGCCTTACATGCGAGACCAAGATGCTTTGGCTGAAGTTTTGCGGTCGCCGCAAGCTCTGGAAGCTAGCGCTGTGTTTTGTCATGCCGAGGTGCGCTATCTTGCATACATTCCCCGAAAGTACTCAAAGCTCTCCTCACACGCGTGATACCTTTACAGGTTACCGGTGCTCGGATGAATGATGGCCTTACCACACGTCGTGGGATCGCACCTGCAGACTTTCCGTTGCCTTCAGCTTCACTATCTGCTGACGAGACGAAGAAGAGTGGCAGCAGAGGGGAACACTTAAGAGACTGGCCCTTGGTTCCAATAGTATCAGGACATTTTCATAAGCCACACATTGTCCGTGGGGCAGGGCGAGTTGTGCGCTATTGTGGGTCACTTTGGCAAACGTCGCACTCGGAAGCGGGTGAGCGCAAAGCCCTCCTTGTCTATGCTCGAAGCAAAAAGGGTTCCGACATGATTGAGACATCTAAAGGTTTTTCCAAGGGCGAGTGGAAATGCATAAGCTCCACTGAGATCACGATTGGGCGACGGCATTTCCGAGCCAATGTTAAGGATATCCAACAAACTTTTCAAGGAGATCTCGAAGATGATGTCCTTCATGCTGACAGTGGCCTCGTGTTCAGTGCTCCTGGTCCGGTGCCACCCAGCCCGCATGGTGGTTTATCAGTGGCATCTTCTTCAGTTAACGATGAAGTTTTATCAACGCCTCAGCCTGGCGATCGACTCATCGTTGAAGTGTCTTCCAGTCGAGTTTCAGCGCAAGCACTTGCCGAGGTGCGGGCTCTTCGCGACAAAGGTGTCCTAGTCGAGCTCAGGAGGCCTCCAGCCCGACGATTGGATCATGTGCCTGACGAACCATTAAGCATGGAGGAATTCGAGGACGCAGCTTTAAGTGCTTTCGATGGCTGGCCATTAAGTGACAAAAGCATTGCAGAGGCTCCAGTCCCACCACGAAAAAGTGTTGAAGCACTTGCACCAGAAAATTTGTTTCGCGCCTACGTTGAGCATATATTTGGTTCAGATATCATTGAATCAAAAGAAGGAGACGAGGTGCCTGAGGTAAAGACGGCTTCCGGTTCCTCTGATTCGAAGCTTAAGCAAATGCTGAAAGGGACAGCCTTGGGTTACGACGGGTTCAATGAGGCGTTGCGACTGCTAAATGAAGTAGACAGTGCTGCGATCTCGAATGCTATGCCGTCAAGCATGCCTGACCCTACTAGCGGCAACGCCACATCCACACATCTCGGAAGAAACAATCCCACAGGAGTTCTGCAGCTTGCATCGATAACAGTTGAAGGGTATGGCCCCTTTGGTCAACCACCAATCACATATCCGTTGGACAAGCGTGGCCTAGTTCTCATTCGTGGCCTCCACGAAGACCAGGACGGCGCAAGCACTGGTTTGGAAGGTAAATCAAATGGGGCTGGCAAGACGGCCCTCGCTATGGCGGCCTTATGGGGGCTCACCGGTCGCACCGATCCAAGGCCTGCAGGTGGAATTGACGCTTCCGTAGGCGATGTTGTCCACAAGTCGTCAGCCGAAGCCCGAGCTGTATCTAGGTCAAAAACAGGGCCTTCCTGGGCGAAAGTCACGGTGCGTGGGCGGAGTGCAGACGGATCTGCTTTTGAAATTGTGCGGCAGCGCTCGAGTGGCAACAACGGATCACCCAAGCTTTCGTTCGTAGTCGATGGCGTGAATTTGGCGACGCAAGCAGTGCGCGACACGCAAGCTCTTGTAGAAGAGAGACTCGGTTTCACCACTAGCCTACTCTCAAGGTGTGTTCTTTCTTTCGCAGTTAAAGAATACACTGAGAAACGCTTTGATTCTCCTTTTCTCATTCTCCTACGGCGTTCCTTCAAACTTTGAAGATATGTCTGTCAACTTCATGCTTTCCTATTCAGGTGTGTCTTTTATGGGCAGCACCCGGTTGCGGGTCTTCTCGAGTTGCCTGACGTTGCGTTCAAGGAAGAACTTTCGGCCGTTGTTCCGTTGAACATTTGGGCGGATGCCAACGCCCTCGCCAAGGCCCTTGTTAAAGTAAGTTTCCAATGTAATGACCACATCTTGTGGAACTAAATTTATTGAAAACTCGCTCTGAGCTCGGCAATTGCAATGACGTGTACATGATAGACAAATCGGTTGGAAAGTGTGCGGTTGTCGGCGCAAAGAGAGATTCGAAGGAAAGATGCGGACTTGCGCGCGACAGCGGCCAACGTCGCTGCAGACGCAGCTGCTCGTACCAAAGCTTCAGTAGCACAGGAGCTCGAAGAACTACAGGAGCCTACGAATGCAACCACAGACCTGGAAGCAGCATCTTTGGATTCTCCAGCTGCGAACACAGCACTTGAAGCAACAGTTGCTGAAATGTCGGTGAATGAAGCAAACGAGGCGTTGAACGCGGCCTTAGCTGCAGCCGAGCGCGCGAGTTTGATCGCTGCGCGGGCTGAAGAGCGCACGCGAGGGGCAAACGTCGAAGCTATGCGCGCGTCGGAACTGACCCGTATGACGGAAGCCCGAGTGGCTCAAGCAGCTTCTGCGCTGACTGCTGCTGTCACTGAAGGGCTGACGTCTGTGGACTCCTTATCAAGCAGTGAGGATGAAGAAAGAGACGTTTGGCTGGCACTGGAGGCGTGCACGGCCCATGTGGTCTACGAGGTTCGTACACTTATTATAGCTGTTGTTTTGCCCTTGGATGTTTGTAAGTATGATAAAGCTATGCAATCACTTGTCACTGTCTTGTCCGTCGGCAGGGTGTTACGCCAACGAGTAAGCAAGTAATCAAAGACGGTCACGAGGAAGAAGGACGAAATACGGAGCAATTGCTTGAAAGAGCGCGCGCCTTCGCAGAGAAGCGTGTGAACCTGGCAGAAAGTGCTGTCAGTCAAGCCCTTCGCTCGACAGCGACTGCAAACGCGAACTTGGCAAGTGCACTAGAAGCCCTTCAAGTGGCAAGCAGTACTCACTCTATTGATGCGCGCTATCCTAAAGCACCTCCTGGTGCTGCCGCTGTTGACCTGACTGCCGTGGCCACGTGCGGCGCTTGTGGACAGCCATTGAAAGATGGCCAATTAGCATCGCATGTGTCATCCTTAAGAACCGCTGTTGACAATGCTAAGAGTGAAGCTGAGGCAGCTATTGCATCAGAGCGAAGTGCTGTTGAATCAGCAAGGGCTGCATCATCCTTGCAGCGATCAGTACTCCGAGTGATAGACACTCATAAAATGGTGAAAAGCGCACAAGAAGAGCTGCGTCGGTTGCAGCTTGAAAGCACAGCAGCTGGAACAGCCGCCGAAGCAGAGGCCAATGCCGCTACGGAAGCCCGCAATAGGGCCGTTGCAGCCTCCGAGGAAGTGCAAATGGCACGGGAAGCGGCTATGGCCGCGGCAGCAGCTGATGCGTGGCAGAAAGAAGCCGCAGCGTCGGAGCGCGCTGCTGCGATGTGGCGAGCAGAACGACGAGGACGGCTTGCCTTTGAAGGTTCGTGTATGAGATCGATTTTAGTCAAAGAGAACTGAGTGATATTTTTTTGTGCAGTGTGAAGCGGGTGAATGTTTAATTGAATATAGTCTTTCTCCTAAAGTTACATAAATTTTTGTACCATGGTGTCTTACTAAAACAGTGGATTCGGTGACCACAGCCGCCACCACGGCCGCTAGTTACGCCGCGACTGCAGCAGCGGAAGTAGTGGCTCTCGAAGCGCAATTAGTTTATGCAGAGCGCAAGACACAGCTTTATACAGCCATTACGGAACACTTTGGTGAGTATCGTATCTATTGATCATATTAGAGATCTCTTTCAATCGTATGGGTAGAAGTAGTAATAGTTGTATTGTTGGTACAGTAAAATGGATTACGTATTTCATTCGATGCAGCACATTTCTCTTCTGACCCTTGAGACCTTTTCCGAAGCAATGACGCCCTTTCTCTCTACATTTCTCAAAAGGGCCTCGTGGTGCCCCTGCGTTTGTGTTGGGCGAATTTGTCGCTGAGCTGGAAGGCGTTGCACACGGTTATTTAGCCGCCCTCAGCGATGGCGCTCTTGCACTGAGACTGAGGCTCGACGGGGACCGGGTGAGTGACTGAGTGCGGGCGTGCACGCATGAGCAGCGCGTGGGGACAATCTTAGTAGAAGAGAATAGAAATTGACGCAGTTACGAGTTGGTTTTATCGGCCAAAGAATAGTTCTCTTTTATAAGAAATTCATTTCTCGGTTACTATCATGCCATTCTACCTCGTCTCTTTTAAATTCATGTTCCATGCGCTTTCGTTTCGTTTACGGAGAAACATTGTTCATGTGTTGACCCTCTCACACATGCTGGTACGGTATGTGCGCAACAACAACAACCACCACCACTGCAGGTGCAGCGCCGGGTGTGGGTGCGGGCGGGGGGTGGGCGCTTTGTCGAGCGCTCATTGGCCCAATTGAGCGGAGGACAATGGCGCCGCGCGTCCCTCGCCCTATCCTTGGCCTTCACGGAGCTCGCGAGGCGGCGCGGCAAGTTGAGTTGCAATTTACTGGTGCTGGACGAAGCCATGGTGCATTTGGATACTCACGGGCGGGCCAAGGTGGGGAACAGAAGTACCCTGGACAAACTTCTGAATTCTGATGGATGAACTTCTTCCTTCTCCATCATCGCGTAATCTCAATTCTCTTTCTTCTGCACGCATAACTTTAGTACTAAGGATAGGAGTAACTCGTGTTTCCTTCTCCTCAATATTCTTCTCCTTTTATCACAACGGTTTCTCCAGGTGGCCCAACTGTTGCGAACACTGACTGTAAGCCCAGAAGCAGCGCTTAAAACGACGGCGAATGGCACAGCAACCATAGAAGATGGAGAAAAGTTTCCAACCCCTTCTTCGTTAAGCACTCTTGATCGCGAGCGAGGATTCGAGACAGTCTTGCTGATCCTTCAGGACAGCGCTGCAGACGAGCTAGAAGAGTCCTTTGACGCTATTGACGTCGTCACTAAAGTAAGTTCAAACGCATTCTACTCGTAAAAACTCATTTCTCTAGTACTTTTACAATTCCACTAATTTCTCGCTCTCTCTCCCTCAAATTCTATCTTTTGGAATGATCTTTACAGGTCGGAGATTTGGCTACGGTAAACGTTGACTCCGCTTCGGCTCTTGCCGCTTAGAACTATGAAGGTGCCTTCAGTAGAATTTCTGGCTTTGCTTCTCGATCCTGATGAGTGCTGCCAGCAGAAGCAAGTCTAGTAAGAACTAGCTCTCTAGACCTGTGGGTGAGAGGTGCGGGAATACATCACATTTAAGTACCTTTGATCTATATATTTTTGTAGGCCTCTACAAAGGGGAATAATGCCCTGATTGAACGGTACACATAAAACACCACAGGCAATGAGAAGCACAGATGAACATTGTAGCCTTACAGGTAGTTCCGGGTAATAAGGGCGGGGATTTTTTTTTTGGCATCAGCACTCGCTCTCTTAGCGTTTTTAGTACTACAGTACAAGAAGGAAATCGATTTCTAACAGGTGGAAGTACTGAATTTTAACCCTTATTCTCTTAACGTGACAACCTCTTAACACCCGGAACTACCTGTAAGCAAACATTGTGATTCAACTCCTACGGGGTTCATGAGAGTAAAGATGAATATTGCATTGCGCAAAAGGACACTCAGCCCAGTCAGACTTGTTCTGGAGGATTCATCAAAACGCAGCTTTATGCTATTTGTTGTTGTTTCTTTGCAATTGGGGAGTATAATCTAATCTAATAATCTAATCTCGTTTGGTGAAAAGCCCAGCAAAAAAAGATACTTCTCATAGCGTTTGCAGATAGGCCACCTACCGAACTTAAACGAAGTAATAATGTGATGTGGTTATGGCTTTGGCTTTGCACTTTGCAGGGTTTTTATGCGGGGAAAAGTTTTGTTGGATCATCTACCCGTAGGGACGTTCAGACCCGTAAGGGCATTCAGAAGAGGGGTTCGTTAGTTTCTTAGTTTGCACTTTTGCGAAAGATCCCTCCATACTAGTAAGTCCATAACTGTGAAACAATGTACACAATCTACGAAGGACATACTTAGGATGCCGTAGTGTGCTTAGAGCTGAGACAAAGCGACATTCACATTCATTTACTTCGTACCAACAATACGTTTCATGCCTCTGCTCTGGAGGATAAGATTGGGATATTTTTGGCTCGTTGTCTTGAGTTCTTGGACGGTTACTTTTGGGAGGACTCGTAGGAGTGCCCACACAGGCAGCAACTCAACTACTGGCTATAGTAGATTACCCGAATTGAGCCTAGACCAAACACGCTTTTTAAATTGGACTCCTAGGCATTATAACGCTACTTCGTTGCAGCGGCGCCGACGCCTCGGCGCGTGGAATGCTGAGGCGCCGCTGCCCAACGAGAAACCGCATCCGTTCATGCTGGTATTCACAACTTCAGTAGGATCCTCGTGGCTGATGCAGGAGCTGTCAGTGAACCCTTCCGTGTGCGTGATTGGCCATGAGCCACTCGACGACTACTGCGATGCGGGCAGTCAGCAAAAAGCTCAGAACGGCAAACGACAAGTAGGGTGGCTGCGAGTAGCGCTGACACCGCCTAGCCTAGAGGTGTACTCGGAACATTCGAATGGGCGAGAGCGGCGAGGTGAGGCCTGGCGCCGCGCGTGGCGGCTCTGGAAGGGCAAACTCATTCAACACGCGCTGCCATGCCGGGTGAAAGAAGTCGGAGAGAGCATCGAGGTACAAGCTGCACTGTCCCAATACCTACTTTGTTCCTTTCGAGGCTATTTCTGCTCTCCATTGTTGCTAGATAATACGTTGATGGCAAGAGTGCCACTAGTTTTAAAACAGTGTGGCAACGTACTTCGTTAACTATTCATAGGGAGAGCGATGTGACGCGACCTACGTACGGGCGTTTGGTTTCAAAACAAGGCTGTTTGCGGGTGGCATGCTCAGCGACCGCAAAGGCAGCAAGTGGGCTCGGGTGAAAGAAGAGCTGCACGGTGGCGGAGTCCGGCTCATTCAAATGAAGCGCACCAACCGACTAGAGCAGGTATGCTTTTATGCATTATGCACTATTACGGTTGTAGAACGAATGGGCATGACTAGAGAAATAGAGGAGACGAATTCATCGTTTTGGCACATCTGATGTGAGAATGTGAGCAGCACTGCTCAAACAAACTGCCCGGTTAGGCCCTGTCGATATACTGGAAGAAGCGTCCGGTGGAGCTCGGCAAAAACGGCAAGTTGGTGCGTGGGCCGTCGGCTAAGCCGCGGGACGCGCCTAAAGCAGTGACAGACCGCAATGCTCTCGATGACATTTTAGCCATGGTAATGCGAGATTGGATGCCTTTGATACTGCGTGCTAGCATTTGTTGCGTCGCTTGATATTCAAATTATTTGTTAAATCGTCTGTATACTTTATTCTAGTCACTGCTAGTCCATTGGGCAATATTTATGCCACGATTTCCTGCTCGTTGTGGTTTGGAGTACCTCGCAATACATCTCTCTTTACGCATAACCTAACTACTCAGGTAAGCCAGCGCGAAAAATTGCTCGATGCAGCTGTGGAGTATTTGGCAGTGCCAACCTTAACAATGACCTATGAAGAGCTAACGTCGAACCACCGCGCTGCGATTCGCAAACTCAGTACTTTTCTTCAGGTCATAGCGCGCGCGCATTCTTCTGTTCTGCTCTTGTCTCTTCTTCGATAATGAGAAAGGCGAACTTGCCTTGAGCGTCTCAGTCGTGACACATTCTTCGTCCATGCCATGCTTTATTTGGTTTAACACAGGTCAAGCTGTCAGAAAATGCGATGGACAGCATACCAGAAGCAGAGCGGTGGTTTCGGCACAGTCCCAAAAGCTTGTGCGAGTCAGTGGAGAATTACGCAGACTTCTGCACGCATTACTCCAAGACTACTTATGCTGAGCACCTCGAGGTTCTTTTTATATACTTTTTACTGTGCAAGCACTCGAGTTGTTACTAGGAAATTATGCTTTATCTTTTGCAAAATGAATTTTTGTTAATTCGTCGTATGTACTCACTTGTATTCTCTATCTTTCTCTCCATCTTTTGGTCATGATTCGAGGACCATACGGGAGTGCATACTTCCGTTCCTTCCATCTCACTTTTCCCGAATCTTCTCTCTGCCTGCATGACTACTCGTTTTTGATAGGACCCTTGCATGCCTGGTATTTGGGACTGCTGCAAGTGCCGCCCCAGAGCGCGCGCCATCTTCCCTGATCCTTTGAACCGCAACCTTCCAGCCCGTTTTTCAAATTGAGGAGTCCCAGAATGGCTCAACGTCGGCCATTAGTACCTATAACGATGGCCCATCCTGCACCCTGGACTGTGCTATGTCTTTTGTTTCATCGGTACAATATTACGTAGGCTGGTGTGTGTTACTGTGAGTTTGAATTTGACCTCTTTCGCCATATCAACCAAGCACCCAAAAACCCCGCATTTGAAAGCTGAGGACTGTGGATTTGCGACTACTGTTCGCTTTACTTTTCGTTGGAGAGCACACCCCAGCCGCGCTTAAAACCAATTAAGCACTTAATTTAAGCCACATGTAGTCAAATTTCTAGGCAAAAACAAACACCAGCCCTAACCCTACCCTGCAAACCCGCCCTAGACCTAAACAAAAAATTAGTTCGACTAGGATGTTGTGTGTCTCGTTGCTCTATAAGTTTTTTGTATGATTCATTTCAAAACTTCAAGTTTATTCTAAATAAGCCACTGCAGTTTTTAAATGCGCCGGCGATTTACGGCGATTTGGCTTAGTTCGCCCTCGCAAACGCACCTGCCGGAAGTAGGAAAGAAATAGGTACGAGCTGCGAGTAGGCAAGGCTGATGCGATAAGTAAGTTAATAGGAAGTTCACACTATTTCAATAAAATCAGCGTGACTGCTTTGTAGCACTAACGCGAGAATTCTATATCTTTAAATCTCGAATAAAAGGTGGTCCGGGTTCTTCATGAAATTCACCAGCAATAATTGCCTGCGAGTACTTCTGCTTTTTGAGGTAACTGTCGAGCGTTTCATGAGACGAGCGACGGTCACTTGATCTGCCGAGGTGTGCACAAATGACGACAAAATCTCGATCTGGTAAATCACGGAACGGGCAAATGACTGCAGCAAGAGCCATGCTTCGTTCGGTATCTCCTGATATGATAGAACCATTGCTTTCCTTGTTGGAGACAGGTGATAGTCCAAGATTCTTCACACTGTGGATAGGCCAGTGAGACAGGATTGCATTCCCACAGCATTTGCCATGCGTGGCCTCAACGAAGACACAAAACATGCGCATTTTTAAAGCAATTGAGTGCGCAATTGTGCTACTCAGAGAGGTTCCATTTACTTCCTGCAAGCAAATGACGTCGGGGTTTTGCTTGCGCAGCACTTCAACTACATGCACGACGCTGGATTCCGTTTGGCAATCCGCCAAGTTGTGGGTTAATACTTTTGCATGAATCGTCTCATGTTTCATTCCTGATGACCACGTAAGTCCGAGCATTTTATCATTGAGCTGACGCACTTCGCACTCGGCTTGCATACGAAGATTAGAACAGATATATAATACCAGAGCGGAAACTTTTCGCCCAAGGAGTTCAAGGTAGTAAACATAGAGCAGAAACCAAGCGAGACCAAATAAAGCACCTACGCCAGTGCCTACAACAACCTGGCGTGTAGTATGATATCCGAGGTAAACTCGCGAGTACGAACACAACGCCGCCGCACACCAAGCACTCACAATTGTGCTTGTCTTTTCCAGCGTCGGCCTTTGCGACCTGGCTTGTAGGTAAAGCATCATAAACATTGCTACGAATCCCATGAATTGAGCATGATTGGACGGCATTCCAAACTCTTCATGACTTCCTGCTTTAAAAGGCGAGTGCACGCCCGCACCACATGATCTCAATGGCCTAGACTCTCTGATGACACGCTTCAGAACACCATTAAGCGCCACATTCGTGAGGTTGCCGATAAGAAACACAAAAGTATCCCAGTCTCTTTGAACTAAGAGCAGAGCTACAATCTGGGCAGGTATAAGGATTGGAAACAAAGTAATTATGCTGAGTATTAGGCCGATATGGTCGCCACGAGCATATTGTACGTATGTCAAGCCTAGTGGTTTTAGTGCTGGGCAATCCATATCGCCTGCGCAAGCTGGCGTAATTATTTAGGAGACAAGTGCTTCTGAGCGCTTCTGAGCTTCTTGCCACCGACTAAATCGGATACTTTAGTACTATCTTTTCGAGGCGGTATTGTAGTAACTGAGACGTCTAGCTGCAGTGCTGCAGTATCTACTCGGAGCTCCGACCTAGCTAGCAAGCTGAGCTGGTTGATTTTCAAGCAGTAGGATGCGGATGAACTGAACAAGCTGGGGTGGTTCTAGCAACAAGATAGGCTTAGCTCACGAGAACCCACACCCGTAACAAACGCTGCAACGCTCCAAAGGTTACAACAACGACGCAGCAACGCGCAACACTACAGGACTACGCGCAGGTACTACTAGTAAAATACTTGCACGTTGCATCCTGGTTGCATCATGGTCGTATCTTCTTTTGAAACTTTTCTCAGCTCCCTCATCAGCTCATCAGTACTGTACGTATGGCGTAGAGTACTACACCAAAACATAAAAATGGCTTTGGGAGTCGTTGTTCGGTGGGCTTGTATGCTTCTGCTAGCTCGAACGCATAAAGTCCAGGCATTCGAATTTGCAATCAAGCTTCATGGCAAGCTTCATGGCAAGCATTGCAGTCATCGCATGTCGCAGTTACGCAGTACCACGCCGGTTGAGGTTACGCCTGTTCGAGTCATCACAAGCAAACTCTTTCTGTCGCACAAGCCTCCGAAAGGAAGGTCACACCCAGAATGCCCCGAGCGGCTTGAGCTAGCTTGGAAGCGGCTTGAAAGTGACGGCTCTGCCATCGAATGGTAGGAGCATTGTTTCAATCGAAGGCTTTACTAGGAGGAAGTCTCATATGATGCTTTTAATTGGTTACTAATTACTCAGCAGCAGCATACCTGTTGTGGTGCTTGTGTAGGGCTACACCAGGAGCTGAGCCTTCAAAGCCCAATGCGCCAAAGGCTAGGGCGGATGCGCTTGCGGCTGTCGAGCGCGTGCACGAATTAGATTATGTGCGATATCTCGAGGCTGTCTGCCGTGACGGTGGCGGCCAATTGGACTCGGACACGTATATAGCCCCACTTTCCTACGAAGTGGCGCTACTTGCACAGTCAGCATGGTGGGTACCTTCTAGCCTTTTCTTCCGCTTCGACTAGGTCATCTGAGGAATAGCCCTTGTTCTTTATGTTTCGTGCTAGTTTTTTTTTGCAGTACATTTTCATACGTTTTCTTGTGCTAACATCACCATTTCACAGGTTGGACGCTGTGGAGCACACTCTCGCTACGAACCAACCTAGCTTTGCTTTAGTGCGACCCCCGGGCCATCACGCAGTGAAAGCGCATGGAATGGGGTTTTGCACCTTCAATTTTGTATCAGCAGCCGCGGTGAACGCTCTCGAGATGCACGGAAGCGATAAAGGCATCCAAAAAGTGGCCATTTTAGACTGGTGCGCCAAGCAACAAAACTGAGGAAAGAGGCGAGGAGCTAAAGATACTCAGAAGGTTTAATTAGTGCATTGCTTTCTTCTGTAACCATGCCCCAAACTGCTTTCTTTTGTGCTCGTGGCGGTTTTTCTTTATTCCAGGGACGTGCATCACGGCAACGGAGTCCAAGCGGTTAGAAAAAAACTTTTCTTTCCTGTGAATCTTTTTGACCTCTTACCTCACAGACTTCGGCTTTTACACTGCCGTTTTATCGTGCGCACATCGCGCTACTGTTGCTTATTGCTCGTGTTCATAATAATTTGTGATGGGCTCTTGATGATAGTATATGTATTCATGTCGTCTAACGAGGTACTACTTTTGACACAACAGCTCTTGGGTGACGACCCGCGGGTTGCTTACTGCTCTCTGCACGAAGAAGGCGGCTACCCCCGCACGGGCTTAGTGACCGAGACGGGCGCTAGCAACAACGTGCTCAACGTGCCGTTGCCCAGTGGCTGCCAGTGGCCTCAATATGAGGTGCGATGTGGTGTGATATGATAAAATCGAAAACTTGCGTTGCACTTCCCATTTCTGAAACTAATTAAATTGCCAGAAGGCATCAAATAGAGGCTTGACGTAATCTCCTCCTCGGTTGTTTTCATTTATGTTTCCTTTGATTGCTCCAGAATTTTTCGTTCTTTCTATTATTACATATCCGACTTTCGTCGTTTAAATGGGTCACGTTAGGTTGTGATGAAAGAAAGGGTGCTGCCTTGGTTAGAAGACTTCCAACCTGACTTAGTCTTCGTCAGCGCTGGCTTCGATGCTCTCGGTATATTTGCTGTCATTGCTGACAATATGCTCGTGCGTGCAAATCTATTTTGTTCTGTAGATGCTTTTATCGCATCATTCGAAGGGAGTGTGCACGTTTATTCTCATGTATTGTTAGAAAACTCACCTACTGTCTCGCTCGTGTGCGCCTTCACGCATCTTCTGCACGAACATCTGAATCATCAATTCCTCCAATCTTCTTCATATTTTTTTTGTTCGGCCTTTTCATCGCGAGTTTGCCCTCATGGTGTGGTGTGCCTTTCTGCTCTGTTTTTTATCTTCTCGGTCAGCAACGGACCACCTCGCAGGCATGAACTTAAACCCGAGCGACTTCGGTAAAATGGCAACGATGCTCCGCGAGGGCTCGTGGGGCGACAAACTAGTGCTGGGCTTGGAAGGGGGCTACTCCCTGGACCCTAATGTAGGATTGGGTGAAGCCATATCAGAGACTTGCCGAGCGCTTGGGGCTCCGAAACCAGGGGATGTGAAAACGAGTTCCGAGGTGGCGTCTTCCGGTACTGCTGCTGTTTACGACAAAGACAGAGCGACTGGTGTTGAGTCCATTAGCACCTCGGAATCGGCTTCTGGTTCTTTAAGTACCAGCAGCGCCTTAATGCTGCGGTCGCTTTGGCTCCGAGATTTTGGGTTTCGGGAGGCGTGGTCGCTGTTGAGGTCTCAGCGCATTGGAAAGCGAGAGTTCGCTTGGAGCCGCGCGCTTCGCTTCAAGTCACCGCCTTTAAGTAGCTAGAGGTGGCATAACTCTATACAAAGGCCGATATACATATAGCGGGAACTCTTTATCTGCATGCGCGAAATGGAAATCGTGAACTCTTTGCGTTATATGCGCATCTAACATCTAGTGAGAATGGTTTATATTTATATCTCGTTGCATATCAAGATGCATAAGACCACTAAATAATTGAGACGCCTCGTTGCGTGCCATGTAAATCCGGATATGTTTAACTACTGGATATGCCATCAAAGATCAAAGATGGAATAAAATAACACATTTAAAAATTCCATTCATCGTTTCCGAGGTGCCCCAAAAGTTTAACGCGCATAATATGATAGACATAGCGCGCATTATTTCCCTTCGATCGAAAAAAGTATGAGAAAGATACCTATCAAGCAGTAACGGCGGTCAGCGATCGCAATCACCATGCGTGCTCTCGCCACATGGACTTCGCTTGGCAACTCAAATATTGACTTATCGGTAAGTCATCCCAGTCTTGACCAGCGCATCCTGGTACTTCGTTTCAGCACAACTCTTCTTGGGATGGATTGTTGTCTTCAATGTGTCGGTGAGTTCTGCGGGCGCTGACCATCCCACCTACCAGGCAAACGACAAAAGCCAGGCGGCACGGAACAAGTTCATACAAGTCTCACAAGACAATTCAACCACATGAAGAGCCCCGGGGGACAGTATATAAGGCTAGATTGAGCGAAATGAAAAGTTAGTGGGATTTCAGATGAATCATTCTTGGATGAATGGCTTGTGTGTGTCTGGATCACCTCTTGAGACGCCGTGGCAGGTTTCGCGTATTTCGCCTCAGGCCCCTCTTTCAACCGCGTGTGCTTGAACCGGTGAGCCCGAAACAGCGCATTCGATGCATGCTCTGAACCGCTGCCCATGCTGTAGACTGAGTCCGTGACCTGCTCCTCTGCTACTTGCTTCAATTGCTCTACGGCGTCTTCTAGGACTGCTAGGCCCACCAGCTCATCGAAATCTTCGGGGGCGACAAATTCGCCTGAGCTGTTGGGGACGCTTTGGGAAACGATTTCTTTCAGCCGCTGTAATTCAACGGGAGGATACTCCCCGCGGTACAGCTCTGTAAGAAAATCCCCGAGCACTGCGCCCTTGGCTTTGCCTTCGATCCGCTCGGTGCGCTTGTAAGCGGCAGCAACATCGTCCGCCGTGAAGATGTTTATCATTACCGTGCCATTCAGGTTCAAGTGCCACGAGTCGGGTGCACCGAGTGCAGTTAATCCAAAGAATTTAGGCGTCATAGATGACATGGGCTGCGCCATGGTTTGCTACAATCGAGTTGCACGACGTACGCCCTAGGAATTGTTCATTGCAATGGGGGGGAAATGAGACCAAACGAGCCCCTTCACAACGCACAATGAAAACAGAAATAATCAGCTTGCCCACCTGATGACTCGATTTACTTGAGAAGAGTAGAAGTGTAACTAGGTAAGCCTACAAGGCTTGCGATCGAAGCGCAAATAAACAATTCGTAGTACTGCGAAGCCGCAAGAGGGAAATGAAAATTAACGAAGAGCTAGCTAGCTGGCAGCTCCACTATCTTTACAAGCAACGAGAAGATGATGTGAAGCAACGAGCAACGAGGAGACGAGGAGGCCCGAGCATGACCAACGGACCAATTATTCGTGTCGTCGTTCCAGGTCTCTCGTCGTGCGTCGTGTTGTCGTGCGGCGCCTCCCAAATAAAACCCACAACCAAGAATTTTTAGATTTATCACTCTGTAAACTTAGTAGTTTAGCGTTATCACTCTGTAACATCTAAATTTAGTGTTATCACGCAGTAACAGTAGTTGTTAGTGTTACT
>Ga0307930_1001338_pt1 | contig 19524 bp, 11 predicted proteins | sample OrgLakmetageno46_FD_203161 | JGI IMG/M metagenome (GOLD analysis project Ga0307930, IMG submission 203161) | Saline water microbial communities from Organic Lake, Antarctica - #46 | ecosystem: Environmental > Aquatic > Non-marine Saline and Alkaline > Saline | place: Antarctica: Organic Lake...
TGGACCAGAAGTAGTCGCTGGTGCTGCCGTCAGTTGTGGCAAGGAGCGAACGAAGGCGGTGAGTCGACGTCGAGCTCAGCGTGAAATCTTGCATGAGGGACCCGGTGAAAGCTGGTTGGCTCATGACGGCTGCTTGAATGGCTGCGTCCACCTCGGCTGAATGTGGCCCATCGCCAAGAAGGCCAACTTGAGCCACGGACGCCGTCAGCGACGTCTCCCATCCAACTTCCATACGCCGAGGCTCTTCGGAGGGCGACATCGATGGCGCGAAGGTCGGCATCACGGACACCACGGTGGGTGCTGGCGTGGGGAGTTCGGACATGGGTGCGTGGCACATTTGTGAGTTCGGGTCCCACTCGCAGTCGAACGCAACGCAGTCGAGCTCCGAGTCGTGGTAGTAGCACTCAGTAGGCTCCGTGGAATTGGTTTCGTCCAGCCGGCGCTGCCCCGCCACACAGGCCGAATAAGGCTCACCAATCCGCAGGAAGATGTTCCGGTAACCGTAGGTGGCTTTGTCGTTCAACTTGTAGGTGGTCTTCGTGCGTCGAGTGGCGGAGGCAAACGCAAGGTAAGCACTCGCTGTAGGGCCTTGTGGCACGCATGCGTCATCCGGCAAAGCAAGGTCCAGAGCCGCCCAGGTGCCGCAGAAGTCGTCCCGCAAGCTGGTTTCAAACACCATGTCGAAGTCCTGCACGTGCTTGTCGGCGTCCGGATCGAACGCACGTGCACGCTCCATAGCTGCTTTACAAGCAGGGTACTCGGCGCAGTACGGGGTGTCGGCGTAGATGAAAGGCACCAAGGGGCGCCCGTCGTCGGTGGCCATGATATCGACGGTTTTTCGCAGGCGGTGGTAGGAATTGGTGTACATGAACCATTTCGAGGCGACGGGCGCCGTGCACCAATCCATGTGGTCGCGCGCTTTCTCACGATCCACCAAATGAATGCCTACCCCCTGTGCTGAAAGTTTGGTCCAGGTCACGTTAAGGGCCGTGGCGTTGCCGTCTGGGATGGGGGCTGACGTCGTCATCACCAAGATTTCACTGTACGGGTGGTCGGACGCCGCAACGGACGCCAAAAGCTTCGCCAAGTCGCCCTCGCCCACGCCCCAGTCCGACACCACCAGCGCCATGGAGTCGTGCTTGGAGGTGTTCCAGCGGTTGTACATGTTGGCACCGTGGGTGATGGTTTCGCTGCCCTCGAAGTACTGCCGGAGCATGTTGGTGGCGGCGTAATTCTTGATGAGGTGCGACTCCTGCATGGCCGGCTTGGCATCGTGGTGCCCGAGCGCAGACCACCACCTCCCAAACTGAGCGGTGTTGTTGCCCCAGCTGTCGCCTTCCGAGAGGAAAGTCCCGTTCCAATTGTCTGGCAACATGTCCTGGGCAAAACCCAAGGTGCCTTCCATCCACATTTGCCCCATGCGCAGGTCAAACGGAATCATGTTCCACAGCCCTGCCTTTTCATGCTCCAGCTGCTTCAGCATCAGCCGAGTCAAGCCGTGGGACACGTTGTAAATCGCGTTTCCGTTGATGTGGTGCAGCAGTGGCAGCGGCAGGTGCTCTTCGAAGTCGTGCCACTTGTAGCCGTGGTACTTGCTTCCTAGAACAGCAAATGGGGCCTTGTGGCTGATTTCGTTCACCAGTTGCGTGAGCCAATCCCCACGCCAGGGCACTGAGTCAGGCTCCATCAGATAGAACGCTTCGTAGCCCTCGAGTGCTTTGTCCGGGCGAAACTTGGGCCGCTGCACGATTTGCGCGGCTGCTTCAAATTGGCGATTTGGACCGTTCACCCAGAGCAAGTCGCGGTTTTGCATCATGGGCTCGTACCGGTCCTGGGTCTTGGACAGCGAGGCGGTGTCCAAATACATGTGGTCGAAGCAGTGGGCCCACGGGAAGTGGCCGTCTTCAAACTTGCGCATCAAACTCTGCGCGACTTCCAATGCGCGCGGCCACGCTTCAAAACTGGCGGAATAGTACAGGAGCAAATCCACTGCGTGGCCATCAAGCCTAGGCGCTTTGCCCTTGGCAGGGCACGGCAAGTACTTGTTCCAGTCGTCGAACGAGGCTTCGAGCTTGTCGATGTCCCACGGGCAGAAGGTGCGCACAATCACAAACCCCGTGCCCGCAGTGTGCAGCGCGCCGCCTAGCTCCGCTACCACTGACTTCAACGCTTGCGCGCGCTTCGGTGACATGGGGCCACCTCCGGCATTGTGGGCCAAGAGGCCCGGGGGCGGCTTTCGGGCCGCTCCAGAGCCCAAACGCCCCCGCAGCGTGGCAGCCCGCGACCCAGGTGAAGGCTTGGCGCTGAGACGGCGGCCGCCGGTGCGCATCTCGCCATTGAAAAGCTCTTCCTCTTGTTGCTCGCCGAGCCCTACCAAGGAAGACTGCAGTTCCATGAGGCTGCGGCGGCTGCCATCAGTGGTGCCGTTGCCATCGCCAAGCAGCATTCTGGTGGTTGAAGAGCTGCCGTCTCCGATGGAATAGGTCCGGGTAATAGTGGGTGGGTCTCCATCGATCACAAGTGCCGACTCAATCGCATCGTCAGGGCCATACGGAGCCATCAGCGCACTGATGTAAAACGAGTCGCACAGGTCTTTCGCCGGGCCTTGCACGTTGAACTCCACCATCAGGGGATCGTTGCACTGGAAAGACTGGTACTGGTTGCCAGGTTCTTCGACCGTGAGCCACGACCGTTCCTTGGGCCGCGGCGTTGGTGGCGCCGTCGGTTGAGCCGAGAACCGCAGGAGGCCTGAAGAGGGCACCGTTGTGGGCACAATCGAAGGGGCAGGCGTAGGCAAAGGTGTTTCGCAGACCGATCCTGTGACTCCAGCAAACAGGAAGGTGCGGCCCATGTTGGTGGTAGTGCCCGTGACTTTTACGTACAGCTCGAAACTGTTGCGGTTGGTGAAGTCCAGCGTGATGACTCGCTCTGCTTGATCAACGGGAAACGAGGTGGCCGTGGTGGTGTTCTCAATGCAAGAAGCGCACTCCGAGCAAGGCACTTCGCACAGCGCCATTGGGTCCGTAGGGTCATCGCACGACCCGCCCAGCGCTGCACTGGTGTACAGGGTGGAGGTGGCGCTTGCCACCTGAGGCCCCAAAGTTGGCGTGGTGGCGTGAGGCGCAACAGACGGAACGGCGGGCGCTACGGACGGAACCGCGGGCGCCACAGATGGAATCGCAGGGGCAAGGGATGGAACCGCAGGTGCCGGCGTTGGAATTGCTCCCGAAGCCACAACAGGCGACCGAGTGGGGTTCGCACCCGACGCGACCACGGGCGACAGTGTGGGATTGCCAGGAGTCATTAGAGAGACTGCAGGCGCAGGTGACGGGTCACCAGGCGTCAATAAGGTCGAAACCGCCGGTGCCTTCGTAGGACTAGACAGGGCTGCTTCCTGAGCACGCCGACGCGCTCCAGCATCGCTGCCACACGCGAAAGACTGCGAGGTCACAATAACAGCAGCGCCACTGCTTCCTGTCACACCACCTAGGTCGTCGTTTTGCACACACACTTCTTCGCCTGTCGAAGGGGACTTGTCTACGTCCACTACACTGAACGTAAACGCTGGAAGCCACAGAAGTTCGCCTCGGGCATCGTAGAAAGTGAACACGAGTGCGGTCTCTGTTGCAGCCAAGAGATTCACTGCCATAAAGGCGTCCTGTTTTCCCGTCATGTTGCACGCCTTTGCCGTGTAAGTAGAACCAGCCTTGATCGAGACTTCGAGGTCCACTTGCTGCCAATAGGTTGGGGCCACGTCCACGAAATAGAGTATTTCTGGTTCGGTCGCTGAATTGCCACACAAATTGTTCACCGTCAAATTGGCGTTCGCAAAGTCCAAGTAGGCAGTGCCCGTAAGCGCAGATGGGGTGGGTGACAAGGAAGCACCCATCGTGGGCTGGCTTGAGAGCTGTGGAGCAGGCACAGAGCTTGGAGCTGGCGTCTGCGTGGGGGCTGGAGTGGCAACAACGATATCGAAATGGAAAGCTGGCTTGAAGGCATTGCTGCTGTCGCCATATGCTGATTTGCATGCAGTCAGTAGTCGGCTGCAGTACAGAGAGCTCGTGCGATCTGCAGATGTGCGCCCCCTCGCGTCATACGTTGTCACAATGGCTGCAGCGCCCACGTTCGACTCGGAGAGTTTGGGCCAAGATACGGTTTCGAAGGCGCCGGAAACATTCGAATGCACGGTCTTCACATACAACCCATCATCTGAAAGTGCACCGTTGGAGCCCACAACAAAGTCCATCTCTAAATTAAGCGCCGTGCCAATCTCGAGCGCGAGCATGGTTTGCTCTGGTGTCGTATATTGACCGTCAGCTTCACGCAAAGTAAACATCAGAGAGAGCGGCGCGTGCTCTTTCGAAGTGTAAGTGAAGTCCGACAAGAAGCGGTACTTGAGAGCAACGACTTTCATGAGGTAAGACACGTCCGATACGTCAATGGCCCCATTGAAATCAACGTCCATCCATTTGAGCTGGGTCGCAGTCAACTCAGCATCAGAGATGAAGCCAGCAAGGTAGTATTGCAAATACACGACGTCTTCGACATCGAAGAAACAGTCCCCGTTCGTGTCTCCGAGAACATTCGAGCAATTTGCGGTGTTCGTCTCCAGAATTCCCCCGTAGCCCACATCGAGAAGCTGGCGGCCTGAGGCCAGTCGAGATGGCATCTGGTGTTGAGCAACAATCTCATCGTCAGGCATCGACGCAGGTGACATCAAACGACGACCAACGTCCGAAATCACCAGGTTATCCTTCCCTGCCAACATGTTAAGCTGCTGAGTCGTCGTAGAGTCGTCCTTGATCTTCACAATGTATGCCGAGAAAGTGTTGACGCCTGACGCTAACACTTGAAAGGTGATCGTGCCAATGTCTAGAATGCCTTTCGTGCCACATTCAGAGACACACGATCCTGCCACCAGCACTTCATTGATAGGGTCGTTAGTGGTGCATTCCCAGCTGCTCAACCAACTGTCACCCTGGACGCAGTCACTGTCGCTATTCACTTGCACCATAGAATCGTCAAACATGATAATGATTTGGTAGGCTTTGAGATCTTCGGCAAGCGAAGCACCGATGCGAACGTTCACTTCGATGGTCTCGCCGACCATGGCAGTGCCAAACGGGGCGCCATTTCGATTACCCAAATCGACGTCATGAAGACCAGGTTCCAGATTGGCGTACATGTTCAAAGAATCTGAATACAGGCCTCCACACACGTCTTGAGCAACTAGTTCCACGGTGGAGAAGTAATTGTTGTGGAGACCAAGCACACCTTCAGCTGAGACCGAGACGATGGACGTCATATCAGTGGAAAAATTGAGCAGCATCGACGGATCTAGCCACGAGCTTGATTCCTGGCCGGAGTCAGCAACCTTGATAACCGAGCCATCGCTGAACGAGACGTCAACCGTAACGCTGTGGTTTGCGTTCACGACGCCACGTAGCGTGGAAGGGCTTTCGAGGTCATCTTGAATGCTCACAGCAGTGATGCCCACAGTTTCTTCCGTGACTGCCACATCAATAGTACCGTTGACGCCGTGAAAAGACCCGGTCAGCGTGACAGACCCTGGCTGTTTTGCCACCAGCCCACGGCAAACAATCATGCGGCAAGGCTCCGACTTGAAGTCAGCAACAGAAGGTTCTGAACTCTGAAACGACATGCGCACGTAAAGAGAACTTCCCGTTTGAGTCACACCGTCTGAGAGCGTGCCAGTGGCGGTTATTTCGGCGCGTTGGTACATGCCAGTACACGCCACGAGGTGAAGCGTCGTGAACTGGGCTGTGTACCCGTCTGTCGCTGGGTAAGGGGCGCTACTGAGCGTGATGGTGCTCAGTTTCACCACTTTGACCTTGCTGCTTGCAACGATGCCTTCGAACAAACCCGGAAACGTAACATCGAATGAAACCGAGGTAGGAGTATCACTCACCGAAGTATCGTTCTGCACGGTCAAGACATTGCCTGAAAACTGAACAAGAGCTTCAGCTCCAGTAGTCTTGATGGCAAAGTGAGCTCGTGAATCGTGCGAAAAGTCCTGTGTTGACCCGTCGTCAAAGTAAACTGTAACAGTCCACGAGACACGATTTGGCACGCTGAAAGGCCGGTAGGTAGCGCCGTCGCCATACTGCGCAATCTTGGACGCCCCAGTCACTGTTGCGCTCACGGCTGTCGGCAACTTGAGCAGGACCACACCACTGCCCGTAATTGTGCCGTTGACTTCAGAGGCAGTAGCCAAGCATGGAGACCACGAGGCTGCAATCACAGGGCCGTACAAAGCCACTGCGCCTGGTAGCACTTGGATTGTCGTGTCGTCGATAAACTCAAGGGACCCAGTGGCATCAACCAATGACAGCTGCGCCTCACTCGTCACATCTTCCCATGAGTTGTCCGAATACTCTGCATATACCACCACCGACGCGACATCACCCTCGGCCGTGAGAGACGATTCAAATCGAACCGCAGCTTCAACCGTCGAGCCAAGTGCCACAAACGCATCAGCGCTGCTCACCCAAGATGCCCCCGTGTACACCACAACGCTGAGAGACTTGGGCAAGGCGAGTTCAGCAGACACTTCAACCGCAAGAGCAGTTGACACCAAAGCAGCTTCAGACGACGTGTGAGCCACCACAGAGATGTCAGCGGTGCCTGGAGCGGTGCCTTCTAGCATAGTACCATCCAGGGATACCACAGTCGTTGCGCTCGACTTAAACTCCACCAGCGACGTCACATCCGCGGTAACAGAGTCACTTCCCTTGTTGAAGGCAGCGTACGAAGTCAACTGGACCTTCTGGAATCGTTCGCAAGGTGCACTTTCGCTGACTCGGTTGAGGACAGAATCGGTGGCGTTCACGTGCACAGCCGTTGGAAACCACACGGACATGGCCGTCCAAGTGGCAAATGAGGTCCCCGACGCTGCGTACGAGACCAAGATCGTTGCCGCGTCTGCACTTTGCGCATTACTTGCAGACAGCCGCACCGTGCATCCGTCAAGCGCCATGGCCTTGGCCGATTCGGAATTCTCGAACACGCAGGAGGTGTTCCCGGATGGCACTTTGATGTCAGCTTCGCCCAGTGCATCAAGTACGCGATACACTTCGACTGCGTTGGTGACATCAACGCCAGTGAACGGTGCGGTATTCACCAGATCGTAAGACGGGGCGCACGCGAATATGCCAGCAACACTGCGAGCGCGGACACTCAGCTCCGCTTTCGTCGTGAACAGAGAGCTGCCGCGCTCGTCGTTGACTTGACCCTGCACGCTCGACACGAATTGAATGGAATATTCGTTTACCATGCTTTCAACGAAGAACGAAAATGCGTTCGAGTGCACGCCCACGCCAACGCTTGCCCTGACCCTGAAAGTGATTGTCAGGACGGGCACGGCACCGCCCGACACATCCGCAGCAGTTGAATCGCTGTTCAGGCCATACGAGGCTTTGGCCACAGTGCCAGTGGCTTCATCATGGTTCACAACGGCGGGTTGGAACAAGGAGTTGGTCTCGACATTCACGAACTCCAGCACTGCAGTATCGTACGTGCTCTCCACAGCCCATGTGATGAGAGACTGACCATCCGTGTTAGCCGCAACTTGAATCTTGAACTCTTCGCCGATCATCAACGGGTGCTGAGGCAAGGTCGCAACCATGATTGCCGACGTTGGCGTGGCAAAAGTTGGTTGCTGCTTGAGGGCCAGAGCAGATGCTGTGCTTGTTGCCACCGCTACCGATGCATAGGCAGCCTGCACGGTCAAGCTTCCAGCTACATCCGCCGATGTGGAAAACCACCCTGATGCCACTGTGGCAGTGCACACACCAATGCCCGTTGTACCATCCGGCAAGCTACAAGAGGTGACAGTAGACGCTGCTGTTGCACCATTCGTCATGGTCAAAGCTAAAGTGAGTCCCGTCTGCAGCACTTGCGAGCGGCCAGCTGCGTCCCGAAGTTGGTACGCAACCTCCACCACAGAGCTGTCGTGGTAGACCGTAGGTGTCTTCAGAACCACTTCCACGCTGGCTGCCTGTTCAGCGAGCGTGGCACCACCACCTCCAGCATAGCCCACCTTGGTGCCACTGATGTAAGCTTCAAAGGCAAAGATGCTCGAGGGCAAAGCTCCAGCAGACAAGAGGCCAAACGGTCGAACTGCAACGGCCCCTTCCATAGTCGTCGGCGCAAGCGCAAACGCATGCGAACCCGACGCAGGCCTGAGCTCTGGGTGGATGAGGGCAAGGTACTGCTCTGTGTTGATCGACGTTGGTGCCGAAGTAGGCAGCGCCGTTGGAACAGCTGAGGGCAGAGGAATAGGCATAACAGAAGGCATCCACGTTGGAGCAACCGAAGGCTCGGGAGTGGGCGCAAAGACGGGCGTCCACGTAGGAACCGCGGTAGGCACCACCGAAGGCGCAGGAGTGGGATCAAAACAGCCAGAGAGCTCCGTCTTGCCTGCGAACATGAACGTACGGCCCGAAGTCGAGCAATCACCGCTGGCGTCACACGGGGCCGCCAAAGTGACGTTGAAGTTCGAAGTGTCCTTAAACACAAACGCCACCGTGCGGTTGATCTGGCTGATGGGGAAGTACGGCGCGTTGGCTGGCTGGTTCGCGCACTGGTCAGCGCACTCCTCGCAAGTAATGGTCTTGAGCTGCAGCGGGTTCGTTGGGTTGTCGCACGCGTACCCGCGCTGCGTTGACGTGAAGTGCAGGCTTTCGCCGCTGCTGGCAGCATCTCCTAAGCAACTGCCACTGACCACGTCCACATTGATGTCCTTGCTTCCCGCCGTCTTGTAGCGCCATTGCGCGAGCTCCTCTGAACTACCGTCGACACACACTTGCTCGTACACGCCAGCCCACACCGCTGCATCCATATCCACGAACGAAAACTGAAACGCAGCGGGTGCTACAGGGCGGTTGAGATGGTCAAGCAGGGCAAAGTTGAGGCGGCTAGCGGAGCCGCTGTGGACATTAATGGCGCCAAATACATTGCCTGATGCATCGTCGAGGCCGTTCTTGCTGTAATCCGCTCCAAGGTAATTGCCGCCCACCACACGCACTTCGAGGTCAAAAATGGTACCGTCTGGCAGGGACCCTACGCTCGCGAAACGAAGTGCACCGCCAGCACTACCGTCCTTGAGATCCGGGCCGCGGCCTCCGAGGTCGTTGACCGTGACGGAACTCCCAGCAAAGTTGAGAAGCACTTCGCCTTGCACGCAGTCGCTTTCGGCCGTGGGCGACAGCGTGGGCGCCAGGGAAGGCTGCCGCGAAATAGTCAAGGGGCTGGTCGGCTCGGGCGTTGGAGCCGGTGTGTCGTGAAGCGCGGCCGCACTCGTTGGCTGCACCGTCATGGTCGGGGCTGGGGTCACCGTGGGCTGCACGGTTTCCGGAATGAAGTTGCCACTCTCAAAGCACGTCATGAACTGGTAGTCGAACTCACACTTGGGCTCGGCTTCGCAGGATTCCGGGTCTTCGATGTCTCGGCACACGGCATCGTCGTCGTTGGTGGTGTTGGAGGTCAAACGACGACTGGCGACCACGCACGGGTTGGGGTGCACCGACTCGTGGACGTGCCGAAACACGTTGCGCCACCCGTACTGGGCCTTGTCCTTGAGCTTGTACAGCTTCTTGGTCTTGCGCTTGGAGTTGAGATACGCCAAGAAGGCAGTGGCCGTGGGGCCTTGGGGTACACACGGATCCCCCGGAGGGGGCAAGTTCATGCCCTTCCACACCGCGCAGAAACGGTCGCGCTCGTCGGTGTTGAAGACCAGCTCGAAGTCCTGCACGTGCTTGTCCACGTCCGGGTCGAAGCTCCGCGCACGTTCGACCGCCGCTTTGCAGGCCGCGTACTGGTAGCAGAACGGCAGGTCGCTGTAGATGTAGCTCACCAGAGGCTTGTCGTCGTCGGTCAGCAAGATGTCCACGTAGCGCCGCACGTTGAAGTAGGTGTTCACGTACATGAACCACTCGGACTCCACCGGGGCTTCGCACCAGTCCATGTAGTCGGGCGCGTCCCGGTCCACCGCACGAATGGTGATCCCGTGCGCGGCTACCCCCACCAACTGCCGGTGCGGGATCCTGGGTGCACCTACCGGGCGAAGCACGACGACTTCATGGAACGGATGCTGGTCGTGGCTGAGAGACGCAATGAAGTCGTCGAGGAAGCCTTCGTCCCAGTCGGAGACCACCAGAGCCATGGGCCTCTCAGCTTCCCAGCGCTTGAACATGGCCGCGCCGTGAATCACGATTTCAGGCCCCAAGAACTTGGTCAACATGTTGGTCGCCGCGTAGTTCTTGATCACCGCGGACTCTTGAATCGAGGACCCCGTGCCGTTGGGACCGCCCATGAACCCGAAGTCGTCCCACCATTGTTGGAAGAGCTGGGTGTTGTTCCGCGGCGTGACCACTTCAGCTACCACATTCTCGAGCGTGCCCGACGGCAACATGTTCTGCACGATGCCCAAAGTACCTAACAGCAGATAAGGAAGTTGCAAAAGAAACGATGCACAAATATCAAGTGAGTTACAAAGTTGTATGCACATTCAAATACGTGAATGACGACAACAGCAACAGCCTAGTATAGCCCTCCCTTTTCCGTCTCCTTACCTTCGGTCCACATTTGGCCCATGCGCAGGTCGAAAGGGATGAAGTTGTACATTTGGTCGGCTTCCACTTCCAGCTGCCCCAGCATCAGGTTCATGAGCACGTGCGACACGTTGTAAATCGCGTTCCCGTTGATGTGGTTCAGCAGCGGGATTTCCAGCTCCTTGATGAAGTCGTACCACTTGTCGCCGCGGTACTTGCTACCGAGCACCGCAAAGGGGCGCCGCTCTTCGATTTCGTTGAGGAGCTTATCGAGCCAGAAGCGCCACAGGGGCACCGAGTCAGGCTCCATCAGGTAAGCCAGCTGGTAGCCGTGCGTGGAGAACATCGGAAACTGGCACGCCCGCAGACCCTTCTCAAATTGACGGTTGGGCCCATTCACCCACAGCCGGTTGATTTGCTGCTTGGGCGGCTCGTACAGGTCTTGTTCCGGGGGCATGTGCGCCGAGTCCACGTAAATTTTGCCGAAGCACTTCGACCAAGGGTAGTGGCCCTCGTCAAACTTGCGCACGATGTCCTGATGGCAGTTGAGGGAGAATGCAAGGGTGAAGATTGAGATTGAAGGAATACGAAAACCAAAGTACCCAAATGACAGAAGGTGGGAGGAGGGAAAGGTAGCGGTACGGTTTAAAAAAAAACTTACATCTGTGGTGGTTTTCGCTTTCGGCCAAAGGTCCCAGGCGGCCGAAAAGAACAGCAAAATGTCCACATCCATGCGGTCGGGGTGGGCGTCTTCGCTCCCGCACGGGAAAAACGTCACCCACGAGTCGAACCCGTCGGCGAGCTTGTCGATGTCAAACGGGCAAAAAGTGCGCAAAATCACCATTTTCCCGTTGTCCGACCGCGGCACCAGCTTGCCGCCGAGTGCCGTGGCAGCGCCGTCCAGGGACGAAGGGTGCAAGCTTTCGGCCTGCGCGGCTTCCGACACCTAGAAAAGAAAGGTGGTGAGGAGAAGACAAACGGGGTTATACCTCAATTGCATTCCCCGAACATGCACACGTGAAATGCACCTCTCAACACCATCACCGCCTCAACAATTAACACAGCCACTAGTAAAGGCGCAATATAGAAGCTCTTCAGCTGGTAAAAATGGCATCATGCTGAATGATATTGCTTTAAAGGCATTTTCGCCAGGAAAGAGGAGTACATGATGAGGGAATGTGTGAACTTCAAACGGGCAATTAAATGAGAAAATGGGAATAAATAATTGGCCGAACCATAGTTCTGGCCGACTGCGGTGGGTGCGAGGATTTCGACACTACTGCAGATTTGCTTGACGCCTTGGCGCCGTGAGTCGCGCCTGAAGAGTCGTGCGTCGCTAGTGCGTGGGCTGCCCATTGAGAAGGCGCGAAGCCGGCTGCAGCCAGCAGCCAGCTTAACACCACAGCATCAAAGCCCCCCCTCATAGCGAGGTTGCTTCGGGCGCTCCGCTATGAGAATAAAGTGATATATCCAGCCAGCTCAGCGCCTTGCAGGCTTCGTCTCTACACCCGGGCGCTCTCCAAGGGAATGCACTGCGCCTACTCAGCCCTCCTCGCTCTTCACACCGGCTCAATCAGCGCAAAACGCCGAGCAGAATAATTTAGCCGAAAATGTAAAAAATCATGTACAATTAGATCCAGAAAAGGTAAAAATAACGTATTATTAGATCCAGAAACGAGAAGTGCTCACTGCTTCCAACCGTTACTTGTTACTTCTTTGTTGTGCATTTCTATACTATACACTATAGAACTATAGATACAGATACACGGTATTGACTACTGCATGGTGCATTGGCCCCAACAAACTTTGCGATATGATAGTTGTGAATATTACGTGACGGCGGCTTGATAGCCCAATTAGATAAGATTATACTCCCCAATTGCAAAGAAACAACAACAAATAGCGACTGGGCTATGGTGGGCTAAGTGCTAAGTGCCCTTTTGCGTAATGAAATTTTTATCTCCACTCCCATGTGTCCTGCTGCATCAATTCTCGGAAGGAGGTATAGGTTTCGAGTATGTCTAGGATCTCCACTCCGACCTATCCTCTGCTATATGGTACGCAATTCCTTTAAAAAGTTTAAAGTTGACCGGTAGCCCTTTATACTTTTTACTATAGAGCCTGCTTTAAAATTCTCGACCCCATGTCATCTCAGGGCATCAACATTCCATTCGAACGCTAACTAATACTAACACCAATCCAAGGACACTACAAATATAAATATTTCTGAATGCTGCAGGCATAAGATCACGCAAATTCGATCTGTGCGAGTCAAAGATCGAGATCGCAAGTTTCTCTTGAACTCAATGGCATTGCCATGTCAACTCGATAGAAAACTAAGTTCTTTTCGGCTTGAAAGCCAAATATTGCCGCTTGGCGCTCACCGAGACCAACTTCTGCTCGGGTAAGAGATAGGCCGTCAAGCGCCCGCCGTACACACATCCCGTGTCTATCCCCGTGGCGCGGTCGTAGAGCTGCAAGCCACGGTCTGCGTCGTGGCCAAACACCACGGACTCTGGGCCGTCCCAGAGCCTCGCCCACGGCCAATTGCTGAAGTGCTTGGCGGTCGCGGAGCCGTCGGGTAGAATGGAGCGCATGTTCATCATCAGCCGGGGGTTCTGGCGCTGCATTTTGAGGCCTGCCACGAAACCCGCGTGCACGAACAACGTCCGCGCCAAGTCGGAGCTTTCACGCTCGCCAGGTTCAGAGTCTTCGGGTCCTAAGCGACCAGAAGCTCCTGAGGAAGGTGAAGAGGGAGAGGGAGCTTTGGGAGACCATAACGAATTCCACGGCGCCTGACTGCCTCCACTGGAAGACGTCGAAAAGTCGGGAGGTGAAGAAGAAGGAGGGGCGCCACCACCCCCAGATGATGACGATGACGTTGTTGCAGCTTTTGCGACCGAGGCCGCGCTCATGTACCACGGGCAGTTGCGAATCCACTTCATTTCGCGGGGGGACAGGGCGCAGGCAATGTGGAAGTGCTCTCCGCCAATGGGAGGCGCCTTCATGCCGTTGGAGAGGGCGTGGTGCCAGCGAATCACTTCGAACTCGTGGTTCCCGCGCACCCCCATGGCGCCTAATTCGTAGGCCTGGAGACAGAGAGGGAATACATATAACAGCACCAGAACCAACAACAAGAAGAATCCTGTAAAACACCACAACTACTACGGTAATATACTGTTTACTTTTGAAAAATGAAAAGTAAAAGGGCGCACATAGATGCGTGCAGGCATACGTGTCTAGCGGTTGTTCGTTTTCCATTTACCATTTGCACGACGGCGCAGGAGTCGGGGCCTTTCGCCACTAAATCACCGAGAAACACCAGGGCATCCCCTGGCTGGTAGTCGCACTTCTTCAACAGGAGCTGCAACTCGTCAATGCACCTGTTTTTTTTTCGCAAGCAGGCGAATCGGAGTATGAAGGGAACGAAGTGAGCGGAAGAATGATAAGATATTCGATCTCCAAAAGCAACACACACTCGTTCTCACTTCACGGTGAAGAACTAAACAATCCATATCTACCACGTGTACTCTACCCGTGCACGTCGCCAATCGCAATGATCCTCGGCTGCCTCTGCTTGGCTGCTTCAATGGCTCGGTCCCGCAACAGAGGCCCCATCGACTCCCACGACGGCTGCTCACTGCCCTGCACCTTCACGTTCTTCTTGGACTGTTGTGCTTGTTGCAGGTCCCATTCTGCGGTGGCTGCATTCAACTCAGCACTTGTTCCTACTAGAACTTTACTCATCTCGTCCTGTTCCTTGCTGCTTTTGCTGCTTTTGACTGTACCTTCGCTACTGCTATAGCTTTCCAGCGCACTGGGGTCGAAGAGCAAAAGCTGTTCGTCGTCGGACTCATCGTCGTAGTCAAGTTTCGGCGCATCCACGTCATCGCTCGAGGCCCCAGAAGGAGGCGTGACACGGCCTAAAAGCTTCCCTGCTCTCGATCGCCGGTTGCGGAACGACCGCGCAGATCGTGATGTGCTAGCTCCGAATCCAGCTGCTGCTCCAGCTCCTGGTCCCGCTCCTGTTGCGGCGCCTACGGCTGTAGTCGTAGGTGTGCTCGTGCGGTTGGGCACTGACGCCATGATTGGCTCCATCGCGCTCGGCAGCACGTTCCAGTGTTTGGCGGCAGCAGCCCATTGGTACAAATGCTGGTTGACCTTCGCCGAATCGCTGTTGGCCCGGTTCGCCTTTTCAGCACTGTTGAAATCGCCAAAAAACGGCGAAGAAGAGGTGACGGTGCCAAGAAGCTCCGAAGGCGGTCTGCAAAAGAGACATAATACAAGCGACGAGAAAAGAGGTAACGATAATTAAGATGTCATTGCTCGATCTAAAGAATCACCAATTGAAAAATGCGAGCAAATTAGGTTTCCCTTTCCTCTAATTAGACAGCAGTTCCAAGTACCGTGACGGATCGTAAAAGAGTTCCACGCAACGGTGCGGTGGGTCACACCCGATGTCATTCGAGCTCCTCACAGGCTGCCGCAGCATCCCGCGCCCAAACCCTGTAGCTGCACTGCCACTGCCACTGCTGCTGCTTGATCGACGGCGCCGTCCCTCCGCGACTCCAAAGAAGTTGTTGAGCGCACCTCGCGCGCGTTCGGGCCGCAGAGCCGACGGAGGAGGTGCCAAGGGAGCTTGCGGCGCCGGAGCAGGCGACGACGATGATGACGCAGCGCTGCGCTTGGTGGCTGTGCTGGTGGTAGCGTTTGCAACGGTGGCTTTCTTCTTCAAGGGTAGAGAGGGCTGTGATGGTGGCGATGTTACTGACCTCGTTGATGGCACAGATCTTGTGCGCTTGGCAGGAAGCGTAACAACTGAAGGCGGTGCTGCTGACGTTGGCGCTGACGATGATAGTGAGGCAGCTTTCGACAGCAATGATGAGTTCTTTGGCGATCGAGCTTTCGGCGACGATGAAGCTTTCGGCAATGATGTTGACTTTAAGCCTGCGGGGCGGATAGGTGCTGCGTCAAGAGGGTGACTCAAAACCGCCAGTAAACCTTCGAAGGACTTGCCCTCGGACCAAGGCTCATGAGCGCCTTCTAGTTGTGGTGCTGCTTCTCCTTCTTCATTGTTGGTGCCTCGTGCTGCTCCTGCATTTGGCTCTTGGCTCGCTCGACGTGCTGCCGCTCCGCGCTTCCAAGGAAGCAAAGGCTGTGAGCCTGACGCGAAATCCTGAGCATTGGTACCAGCGCCTCCACTAGCAGAGGTCTGGGCGCACGCCGCTTTGGCCACCGCCGCCGCGTGGGCTCGGCCGTTGAGATGCTCGCGGAGCACCGCTGCCGAGTTGAACTAATAAGGGAAAGTTACAGAAAAGCACACGATACGAGAAATACAAGGTACGAGGTGAATTAGGAAGGAGCTAGGATGGCATGGGTAAGGCAAGATGAGTGCTATCAGTGTTGTCTTTGAAGGCCTTGAAAAGGGTCATTGCTTGTCCAGCTAATTAGCAAGTGCGAGCAAGCACCTCTTTGTTGCACACTTTGCAATTCGTTCGCTGAACTGAAGATTCAGTAGCAATAGCAGCTGTCGTAGAATCTGAGGCTGTTATATTGCTGCTGCCGCTGCCATTGTTGCAGTTGACCACCTCAAGGCGTCTCCTTGACCGTCTCAAGCGTTGGCGCATGCCCTTCGATGTGTTTGAAAACTCCGCAGAATCTTTCTCGCCAACTCCTCGTGCGGCAGCAGCAACCTTTGGAGTTGCAGCAGTTTCTTCGTAAATGATGGACTTCACTTTCTTGGCGTCGAGCATTTCCTTCAGCACTCCTACGGGGTTGCGTCCAGCCTCGGAAGTAGGGGATTGCGAGTCCAAAACGACAGCGCTGCTTTCACCACCTCCTTCTCCACCTTGCGCGCTAGGCTCAGGTGTGACTGCCCGCATAAACTCTGCGGCTACGGCCTTCATGAACCCGAGCGCCTCGTATGCAGCGGCGATCTTTGCTTGCTTCTTGGTGCTTCTTGTGCCTTGCCCACGCACTTCTAACCCACTTAACGTCACTACAGTGCAGGTTGCCGAGAAAGCTGTATCCATAGTTCCTTCAGGCTTTTGGCTAGGTCCTCCAATATTATTACCTAATCTGGAGGATGCCCCACTTTCAAAGTTGCTAGTCTGTAAATTTTCCGGTGCTGTTCGTGGGATGCCATTCGAACTTCCTAATGGCTCCGCGCCTACCAGCGTGCGACCGGTAACTCTCGGAATAGGAGCTAGATCACGCAGATTTGAATGTGTCTCAGAGCGAAATCCAAGTTGACGACGTCGATTATAAACTGTTGCCACCTAAAAGTTGTATTCGAAATGGTAAAGAGTTGTGATAAACGACTCCGCACAAACATCTGCGATAATCAATAATGCATGACAAAATGCGAGATAGTTACCCACCAGTGGCGAGCTGCATGGCAATATTACTGCCACCACGAAGAGCAGCTGCATGCTACGCTGAAATACCGCTCGGTGTCTTCCCAAGTGTGTCTCTAGCATGCGGTCTAGCCGCTTGTCAGGGAAGCTACCACAAACCACTTGGAACTTGGATATCGGATTTTGGAGCTTCATGTAAAATCTAAAAAACGTGCTTCAAGGAGTTCCCCCTGTATACGCGTTGGATCTTTGGTCGTCAACCGTCAACATGCCAAAAAAGCCAAAATGCCCAAATGCCATCATAGCGGATCATTGCATTCGTGAAGGGCATTCATTGACTACCAACTTTGTATTAATCCTGAGATAACGAGGAGTCAGCCATACAATCTCATGATGAATCGAAATGGCTCAACAAGAATGTTACAGCTATACTTGATAGCCTTTGCAGCACTGTTCGTTGAAGTATCGACCGGGTTTTCATTTATAGGGAGAACTTCACCATCAAGTACTTACCGACGATTCAAGCCTACACTTTTAAGAGCTTTACGAGTAACAATACACATTCGTGGGAAAGGTAGAGGCGGCGAAAAGTGGCTGGAAACGGCATACGAGCAGTACGAGGAAAGGCTGAAACCATCTGGGCTCGACCTCGTGACGGTGAACTTGAAGGAAAACGTTCGCTTAACATCGCAAATTGGTTTCATCTCACGACTCAGAATTTGATTTTCTATTTGAGTTAGTATGAAATTCCGACTTAGCGTGCTTGCCCTTTATTGACGACGTAGGCATGGCACAAAACCGACGACCAGCTTCTGGCAGCAGTGCAGAAAGAAGCTTGCCCAATGATCTGCCTCGACGCCACCGGGCAGATGCTCGACAGCGTCCAGTTGAGCGACACCGTGTTCAAGAAGCTTGAAGCAGGCGGGTCCAGGCTCTGTTTCGTGATTGGCGGAGCTGAAGGCTTGCCTCCTGAACTTCACCCGTCACGGCGAGGAGGCAGCGGGGGCAGCAAAAGTTCCATCGAATACTTGTCTCTGTCGAGGCTGACGTTCACCCACCAGGTTGGTCTTTCGACTATTCGCGAATAATACTTGAAGGTGCCACAGTTTGATGGAAATCTTATTGTTTTAATGCTTCCCTTCGTATACTTTCTGGTTGTCTGATTCGACATAACTTTTCATTTACGTATAGATGGCTCGTGTACTCCTCGCGGAGCAAATTTATCGCGCCTCCGAAATAAGACGCGGCTCTGGCTACCACAAAGAATAGATCGATTTCTTTATATGGATACTCCACTCGGATTGATTTCGTGAAACGCGGCTCGTTTGGGTACGAAATTATGTCTCATTCGTTACTTATAGCTGAATGGGGTTTCTTCTGCTGCGGTGTTACGTAACAGTAAGTTCCATGCGCTGAGCGCTAAATGGAATATCTAATATAGAATTCTGGGGGCAGCCAGCAGCATAGGCCAATTCGGGATGCACAAACCAGCGCGCCCAGTTTTATGTTTAGGTGTGCATTGCGCTTTGCGGATATATTTGATATAATTTGATATTGCTATTGGATATGGATGGTGGGTGAATTAGATTAGATTATACATTATACATTATACTCCCCAATTGCAAAGAAACAACAACTAACAGCATAAAGCTGCGTTTTGATGAATCCCCCAGATCAAGTCTGACTGGGCTGGGTATCCTTTTGCGTAATGCGATGTTCCTCTTTACTCCCATGAACCCAGTAGAATCGGTTCTCGGAAGGAGGCATAGGTTGCATTGACAACAAATAACAACTAAGAACTTACTAAGAAAGTAAGAACTAAGAGTTGGATTTGGAATTAATTGGGAATGGGAATTGGAGCTGGATTGCGTTTAGCGTTTCAGCTTTGAGCTATAAGATACCGCGCACTTACACTTCCAATGGATTCCACAAAAAACATCCAAACCGAAGCAGCAGCTAAGCCAGTCACTTCATTGACTCGCTTCCTCGTAGTTGCCATTTCCGCGCTAAACGCTGGCACGGTGCCTCAGAGCTCGACCAAGGGTCTCCGGGTAATGGCTCGTTTTATTCCTCCGGCAACTCGCCTCACCCAAGCAGCAAAGCGACGAAATGGCCCGTGACCACGAGGAACGGTGGTAGCGCTGCTGTTGCTGTTAGGATGCTTCTTTTTTTTGCCCTTCTGGTCACGATAGAAGGTCGCGTTTGGGGGATAGCCCTGCGGGTTGCTGGCTTGCCAGCGCCACAAGTCTGAAGCCATTTCGGGCAGAGTCCGTTGCGCGCGCCACCTCAGCAGATCAAAAGCTCTCGCTGTCTCAGCATAAACCGTAGATAAGTCGCCAGGCCGCCGCGGAGCTACCTGGTAGGCTACCTGAGAGAATACAGACGAGAAGTAAAGGTAGAACACTCAAAATGACTTATAAACAGTTCAAATCCTCCCGCGTGCTTTTGACTCCTCATCAATGAGAAATAAACTAGTAGTAACATGTTCATCGCATGCTACCTTGCACTCGCAAGCTGCTTCCATTGCTGCGACCATTTCGAGCACGCTGGCTCCGCTGCCAGTGCCCAAGTTTACCGTAGACACGGTGCCCGCATGG
>Ga0307930_1001342_pt1 | contig 19507 bp, 18 predicted proteins | sample OrgLakmetageno46_FD_203161 | JGI IMG/M metagenome (GOLD analysis project Ga0307930, IMG submission 203161) | Saline water microbial communities from Organic Lake, Antarctica - #46 | ecosystem: Environmental > Aquatic > Non-marine Saline and Alkaline > Saline | place: Antarctica: Organic Lake...
CTTCAGCCATCAGGCATCAGGAGGTTTGGGAATGGAGTGAGTCAGCTGTCTCCACTTCGACCTGTCCTTGGCAATGGCGATCCACTCATCTAAATCCTACGAAATGCCCTTACTTTTGAGCGCGTTCTCCAACGTCCTGCGCCAAGTCATCTGTGGACAACCAATCGGTCGAGAATGCGATACCCAACCAGTCAGTAATTGCCGAGTCATATGTCATATGTAATTCGAGAGCTCAGCGGGTTAACTGTCCCCGCCCACAAAGGCCGTAAATACTTATACTTATTTTGTTTTAGCACAGCTCCGAGGGTCTGGAACTAGAAGGCAACCAGGTAGCAGGCAGAGATCAAAAGACAAAACAAAAGCAAAGGAGAACAAACCAAGAAACGCTAAACTTTTATTTGAGACAGCAGGCCCCGAGGGGCCGGAATTTGAAGGTTAACAGGTGGAGATAAAAAGCAAAGCAGCGAAAATACGAACGAAAAAGCTAATCAGGCGGCCTCCAGGCGCAATTTTTTTGACGACTTGGCGAGATGTCGCCCCCGCCCCGTGCCCCGTCAAACGGCCCGTTATTCGTTAACCGTCATCCCGTCATCCGAGAGTCCATTTCCCTAATATAACAAAGGAATGTGATCGCTTTTTGAGGGAAGTTAGTTCAAACAAAATGCGCGATGGACGATGGCAATGTCGCCAAGAGAAGAGGCGAAGAGTTGGGCTAGCCGAAGAGAATTGGGACGTTTGAGGCTAGTAATTATACCACCATTATCGATCTTAAATCGTGAATGCTTGCTAGGATATTTTGATTCTACAATCTCTCCAAAAAAGCCCTAGATCGAGCCCGTATCTTCAAGAGTTTATTTATGAGGCGTGCGTATGGCTTGCTTTTAGCGTCACCAACACCACACTTCGGCTTCTCAACGTGGGCACCTACGCAAACTAACTTACAAGTTACCAGACGTTTACATAATCACCAAAGAGGCACTGTGCTTCGCAACAGTTGTAACATGGATAAGAGTGCAACAGACAGCTATGTTGCGGTTCACCAACGAGACGGAAGCTATGTGACGGTTGAAGTCATTCGCCAATCTGGAGCTAAGCCCATCGTGTTGCGACGGTCGAGGACTGAAAATCTTGGCGCGTGTCTTGCGCGCCTTGGCCTGAAACTTTTTGGGCGCGAAGCGGCGTCGAACACCACACTAGCTCTTGTAGCAACAACTTCCATCGAGTCTAGTTCAGAAGAAGGAACCGAAGTTCTAGGGAGCACCCCAAACGCTTTAGCATGGGCCTCTGCCCAATACCTACGTGCAGGGGACGAGCTCCTTCCTATCGTAGTCAACCGGCCTGAAGTGTTGAACTTGTGGTGTATTAACGCTCCTATGGAGGGTTACCCTTTAAAACCCACGGCTGAACTTCATCATGCCTCCGACGAGCACGACTTGAACACCATAGTTTGGAGTTGGACAAGGGCACCTGTAGCTTTTTCAGGGACTCCACCAGGCAACTTAGGAGAGGTTGAAGTTTGTTCCTCGCGCTCATATACACCTACAAACGATGACGTAGGCAGCATACTCACGGTGCGGGCCTTACCTCCAGCTAAACCTAATAGCCCGCCGGGAAGTGGTGCGCCTGCTGTATCGCACACATTAATAGAACCGGTGGCAGCACGAGCCGACCCTAGCAGCGGCCTGAGCCTATTCGCAACGCCAGCTATGCAAGCACGGCACCAAGCTTTGGGCCCTAACCCGTTTATGCGAGTGTCCAGCAAAGATACAGGCGGTATCGTCGGCAGGGAAGACGTCAACAGCAACAGTAGCGGAGCCCCGACCGTCACTATTGATCCAAGCGGACTTCGCGTGCTGTCCTTGAATTTACTTGCTGACGGGTACCGACGCACATGGGACGATTCTGTGCACTTGTACCGTTCTGCGGATCTGACCAGCATGGACCGGCGCGCCCCTGTGCTCTTGAGCGACGTGCTGGGCTTTGATCCAGACGTAGCGTGCTTACAAGAAGTCGATGCGGCGTGGTTTGAGAAGTGGTGGGTGCCTCAGTTGCGCGATGCAGGCTATGAGGGTAATTTTGCTGCCAAGCAAGGGAACGCAAAGGAAGGAGTGGCCCTCTTTTGGAAAACGTCCCGCCTGCGCTTGCGCCGCCTAAGAGGACAAGATGAAGAAGAAGACACGCCTAGTGTAGCTACTGAGGCGCTCTCTTATGGATCATATGCGTATGCCAAGCTACCAGAGGAGGTAAGTGCGTACGTAGAATCGCGGCCTTGGATGGTAGATACCCTCAAACGAGTCACGAGCGTGGCGCAGATTGGCACTTTTGACTTGGTTCGCGAGGCAGACGGTGGCGATGATGTAGACTCCAGTGCTGCTTCGGCAAATAATGAGCCCACGCACTCGACAGCACGTCGCAGCATTACAGTCGTGAACACGCACCTGTTTTTCGCGAACGGCGCGCCCCATGTGCGCGTGCTGCAAGCAGCCATGGCCCTCGAGGTCGCGCGGGAGCAACACCAGTGTGGCCTCCGAAGAGACGGTGGCAAGAGCTGCAACGAGAATAGAGGGTTGGTGTTCTGTGGCGATTTGAACGCAGATCCTAAAAGCGGCTGCTTGCGGTTCTTGCAAGAGGGGATATTAGATTCGAGTGACGAATCGTGGCGAAGAGGTGAATCATTTCGCTGGGGCGATCAAAGTGCTTCAACCCAAGATGAAAGGAATGCGAAATCGAGGGGGTCCGCAGGTATTCTCGCAGCAGCGGCTGAGAGCAACAGTGATCCAGAAGAACCGAGTGGCGGTTCCCCTCTGCCTCTGCCGCCGCCAGTGCTTCGACATCCTTTTGCTCTGCAGAGTTCTCACGACCCTGCCACGCAGCTGGCTGCGGTTGACCTTAAGGATACGTCTTCGCGGTGGTCGAATCTCGGCTGCAGCCACGCAACCCTCGGTTACCGTGCCACTCTTGACTGGATCTTAGTGGGTGGTTTTAGTGATGAAGGTGCACTGAAAGTTGAAAGATGTGCGCCTTTGCCGACCAAAGCAAACGACGGTCGTGAACCAGATGCACCGCTACCTGACAGCGCCTTTCCTGGGTCCGACCACCTCGCTGTTTGCGCAGATTTGGTGTGGAGACACGAGCCGTGAAGAATGCGAATGCACAAACGCTATGTCCTTCCGTTTATATAGAGCAGAATTCTACGTTTTGGTTATACAATTAGAGCAATTCGATGTAGCCAGATAAGTCAGAAGCGAATTTCTATGCGGCGAGATAATTCAAGTAACTCCGAGCCTCTATCTTATAGCGCACGTAATATGTAATATGTTCCGTGTTATATTACCCGATTCACACTCCCGAGCAGCGATCTCCTTCGTAGATAGGTCTGCACGCAACAGTCTGACCGTTTCTTGCTTGCGCACCTCGCTATTATGTCCCTAATTCTTTTCTTGTGTACCTCCTAGGAAATTCGACGCAGGCGCAAACAAGAAACAAAGAACCAAAGGCATGCTAGTAACGCCGGCCACTTGGACCTCAAACGTGTATTCACGTAGCTAATTGCTGCCTTCTAAAGAGCTGAGCTCTCAGATTTAATGGAGTGAAAAGCACATAGAAACAAGTATACAAAAACACAGGCGCTGTCACGAGGCCCGCTAAACTGGCAACGAACAAACGATCGCAGCGCCTGCTTAGCGGTGCTTGCGCCGATAAGCCTTCGCTGGTGCCTCATAGGAAGAGGGCGATGATTGGTCATCCGCTTCTTCTTCTTCTTCATCGCCATTTTCCGCCGGCTCCATTCGTCCACCACCTTCACTCGCACGAGTAATAGCTCCTTCATCATCCTCGTTGCCCTCCTCACTTGGGCTGTCAGCGCCAAATACACGATCTGCCCAAGCTTGACGAGCAGCTGAAGAAGTTCCACCGTCAGGCAGTACTTCGTCATCATCGTCGTCTTCATCTTCTTCTTCATCGTCATCATCGTCGTCGTCGCTGTCCTCAGACTCGTTTTCATCGATTTCTTGGTAATACACGTCGTCTTCGTCGTCGTCTTCCTCTTCGTAATCGTCGTCGTCGTCATCTGCGCCGGCCCCTGTAAAATGCCGCAGCATCCACCGCATCGCTTCACCGCGTGTGGTCGCCCCGCGCCCATAGTAAGTGGGGCGGCCAAACGCCCTGCCAAGGCCCAGGCCTCCGTCCGAGTCATCCTCGTCCGAATCCGAAGATTCTGCTGCTGCTCGCCGAGCATGCACCATCATAGAGCTGCTGCTGCTGCTTCCGCCGCCGCCGCCTCCCGCACCTCCTCCTTCTTCGTTGTCATCGTCATTGTTTGAGCTGCTCTCTCCTTCGTCTTGGCCCTCGGGTATTTCAATGCCCCTCGACCTCAAAAAGGCGTTGCGAGCGCGGAGCTGTGCTCGCTCTGCTTTGGCCTTGGCCGCCGCTTTCGCCTTCTTTTTCTCCTCTTTCGTCGCCTCAATCTGCGCCACTCGTTGCGGAGTGGGAGCGCACCAGTCGTGGCGGCACATGTTCAAAATGTAAAAGAGCACATCGTTGGACATCCACGAGAGCGGGCAGTTGTCTTGAGGCTTGAGGTACAGAAATAGGCGCACCTACACAGGAGGAGTTGAAAGGATTAGGGGAAGAAAAAAGGTTACGACAATGCGAATGTTCGCATAGAATGAATTGGAGGAGTGACAAAGCTCAAACTGACCACGTCCTGAAAAGCGGGCGGAAAGTTACTATGAACCGCCACGTCTGGGTTCCAGAGTTCGAACTGGTAAGAAAAGCAGGGAAAAAGAGTACGTTGAACCATTAGAATAGAAGTTAGCTTAAAGACTATCCTAATCGCAAATTTTAATCCTAATTTCTGATGAGGTACCTGAAATCTTATTACATAGTATTGCATACATAAACACACCCCTCCTATCGGAATACCTTAGCACCGTAGCTCACACGCCCCACGAACTGCCGCCGCTCGCGCCACGCACCCCATGGATGGCTGCCGCTGAAGGGGGTCGAGCTCAAGTGGGCCAAGCCTGGCCCCACCCGTATGAACTGGTCCGTATGCGTGTAACGCGACCGCTGGTTGTCGTACACCAACGCTTCGTCGTCTTTAGGGGGGGGGGGCACATGCAAACACACGCAGAGCCGAAAAAAGGGGCACGAAAGTGGCCAAGTTAAGGTTGAGTGCATGATATCATCTTAGATGCTCCCATTGTTAGTTTCAATTCTCATTTATTCAGCTCTCAACCGCGAGCGGGAATTTACCTCGGCGGCGCGAGTGGACGTATACACCGATGGATTCGCCACGAGGGATGATGACAGGCTCGTCGAAAACTAACGGTACGAAAGAACGCATGCTTGACTTATGGGTCTTGTCGTACACTTTGGTCCACTCCTCTTCGTCTTCCTGTTTGCCTTCCCATGACTCCGACGTGACCCATACCGTGAGAGGCCCCAGAGCTGCCGCCAAGACAGCCATTGAAATGCCACCACGCAAATGCACACAGCCATAGATATCTTAATCTTCTCGGTCAGTAGGCGTATGAAGGGGCTTGATTAGTGCAAATTAAAAGAAGTTACGCAACAAGTGCCGGCCAGTGCGAATACATGTGCACTACAGTAGATATCTATCCTGGAACCGGTATGAGCTCTTACCTCCTCGAACGGATAGTGAGGTGACTTGAATGAAGTCAATGGGTAGTGCAGCTTTAGCTTCAATTGTGAACATAACCCCCGAGAATGTGTGGTCCTCGTGGTCTTCAGTGTCGACTTCAACCTACGGATACCAAGCAGAGAACACCATCATGACTATCAAGCTAAGTAGTCAGAACAAGTGCAACTTTCAGCAGGCACAACGCGCTAAAACCCGACTCAAATTATCGATGCAATCAAAGTATAGAGATGAAGAAGACATTTACATGTTCATTGATAGTATAGTCCGATGTCTTCTGACGGAAGAGTGCGGCCATGGTCCTGCGTCGACGAAGGGCACAATGCTACAGTACACAGCCTGAAATCGGAAATCGGAAAGCGGATGATGATGATGACGCCGAGAAAACTTTTTTGAGGATGAAAAGACACCTAAATCTAACAGAAAAGATCTTGAAGATTCTGCATGTTTTCTTGCATGAGAGTTGCTCGGTCGGCTCGGTTGCTAATGCTCGCTCGGAGACTCAGTGATGGGTGATGGCGCCGTGGCTCCGCTTTGGGTCGAGGGTTACGAGCATAGTCTACGGTTCACCAGTTATATACAACATGTTGTAGCATTCACTATTTTCGATTTCGAAGGATTGTGTAGATTAGCTTCCGTCTAGTTACCAAGTAAAGGAAACAAATTAATCCCGCTGAGCTGGACTGCTAAGATGTTAAGTATCCTGACGAAGCAAGCAAAACTGCTAGAGAAAGAACTGAAAGACAAACAAAAAGAGTGCTTGGTCTTTCGCCAAGAGGCAGAAGAGTATGCAACAAACATAGAAGCTCGAGATCTTCGAATAGCATTTCTAGAAGCAGAGTTAGCGGCTTTACTGGTCGCACCACTTCAAAATGAAGCCGCTGTACCAACCGAAGAGTCTACTGGAGAATTTCCAGCGCAGCAGCAAGATGAGCAACTCAGCGATCAGGAACTGGATAATTTAAAAGACGCCATTACAGCTCTTCAAGACAAGCTCGGCAATTGCGAGGGAAAGCTGACTTTTGCAGAGCTGCGGGCCAGCATGCTAAGCCTACATAAGTCGACTTTGGAGCTTACACACGTAGGCGTTGTGCAGAAGTTTGAAGCCAGTCTCAAAACTGCTCAAGAGGAGGTCTCAGCGTTACGCGCCCGCCACTGTGCTGCTGAAGACTTGTCCCTTGAGCTCGAGCAAGCGAAGGCGGACGTTGGTCGCCGAGACGAACAGCTTGAGTTTTTGCTGCACGTGCACGATGCAAGCTCGGGCTATGATTGGGTGCCTGGCCACGGCAACACTGCACTTTCGAGCAATGGTCATGATAGTGCCTCGAGAGAAGCGCCCTCTACGCCTCGCATCGTTATTACCCCCCGAGGTGGGGGCTTACCGGTTGGCTCGGCCTTCAGCGCTGCGTCAATGCTTTCGGGAAACAGCGAACCCTTGTGCGTTGCTCCTAGCCACAATAGTGCCGACGTCATAGCCGCATTAGCAGAGCTCGGTGTAGATACAGCGACAGCAAATGCTGCTCTCGAGGCGGCTGGCGGCGACCTTGACCGTGCTGTGCTTGCCATCTTTCCTGCGGACTGATGCCGACTTCGATTCGACGAAAGATGGGGGAATCGTTACAATGCCAGCTGCAGTGCCACTTTGACTTTAAACAGCTCAAAAGATTGTCATTCGCTGACAGAGGTTATCTTGCCAATAAGGGTTCCTTTCGCGCTATTTTGAGGGTGCGAGCACATCAAGAACTTGGGCCTACCGTGCACCCGAAGTCGACATGCATGTGTCATAGCCGACTCCGACGAGGACTCGGCTTATTCGCTGCCAGCTAAAAGTTCCAGCCAACTCACGGTTTTAGGATATCTCATCTTCTGGGGCATACAGCCAAGAACACCGGCATGCTGTGGTCCAAGTTGCCTAGCTAGCGGCAAAGACGACGACGAAATAGGCCCCAGATGAATTTGGCTTCCTGAACACTTTTTAACACTTGGAACTGGATATCTCCCGCTATTTATTTGGATCGGGTGCTTGTTAATCAACAGTGCTCGCTGATTCTAGCTAAATGGCATATAGCTCGCGTGCTGAGAGCTCTCGTGAGCTAGTGTTTGGTTCTTTCTTTTTCTATTACTCAGCAGGGCGCGCAAACTCAAAAGCAGCTAGTTTTACACGTCCCTTTTGATTAAGACTTTGGCTAATTGAGAAACGCACCGAGCACTAACGTGGTTGTTTGCGTGCCCCGTCTCATGCCATTTACATAGGCATTTCAAGTTACGAGTAGCTAGAGTCTAGAGTCTAGAGTGACTGTGGTGCGAGCTCCAAAGTCGAAAGTCGAACCTTCCGAATTTTGTATTAGGTACGAAAATTGAATCAACGGAAGAGGTTGATCGGTTGATGCGTACTCGACATACAAAGCCACCTAACTGGCTGCAGATGTAGTTATCATAAGAGCTGTTGTAAACAGGTTCACCCAGCAATGACTCAGCAAAATAAAATGAGGTATACGTTTATCGTCGATGCATCGACCATGGACTTGTTTACCTTCGGGAACCAGCTGCTGCCCTGGCTTTGACCTTCGGCTTGGCTTTCGCTTTCTTATCATCACCACCTCCGCCGCGAGGCTTCGGTGGCTTTGGCCCAGTTCGCACCAGCTCATTCGTGGGCTCAAAGTCTTCATCGCCGCCAGCGTAGTACCACTGGCCTTCCCCGTCTGCATTAGTGTCGAACAAAAGGATGGAGCGCTCTGTAAACGCCTTCGTTTGCACAACTTCTGGCCGTAAGAGGTCAGGTAAGACACGCATTTCTGCTGACCACGTCACAGCTGCCTTACTGCCGGGTTCCACTTCTTCTGAGTCGATGATATTGAACGATTCAAATTCGACGGATCGAATAAATGTCGTGAGCTCCCGTCGCCAGCCATCAACATCGAGCGTAAATTCAGGATGCGTCTCATGGGTTGAACGAATGATGAAGTCTACTTTTTCCTGTGCATATGCCGTGAAGCGCGCGCGTAGGACTTCCTCGGGGCTTGTCGGAATTTCGCCACCTTCAATGAAAGGTTGACAGCATGATTTGAAGTATTTTCCTGAACGGCACGAGCAGGGCAGCATCTGGCGCAGGGAAGCAAGTTCGCTCTCAGGGCTGCTAAATTCTACTGGTGAACTTTGATCAGCGACTTCTCGTGGTCGTTCCTCCTTGCTTTCGTCTGGACTAGCCGCAGACCTTAAACGAAGCCTCGTTGGATTGACAACGTGGGGCTTGGAATTCATAAACCCATTGATAGAGCTAGGAACTAGACATAACAAAATGCTAGCAAGCACTGCTTCGCTCCGGCAAGGAATTATCATATCACTTGTTCCTTTTGTTTATCTAATGATTCACTCTGAAGCTAGCGTGTGCTGTAATGATTCTATTGCAAGAAGTTGCGATGATGTGCTACGACGTGTCGTTTGTTGTCGCGTTCACTTGTTGCACTGCTTTTACAGGGGGGGGCAACAGTATATCTGACGAACCCAAACCCGATGCCCTCCTTCGTCAACCTCACCCTTCACTTTAACAAATAAAACATCACGGCCACGGCTCCGTGGTTCACTCCCTCCTTTGATTTCGAATCGCAATAACGAAAATATCACACCTATAGGTTCACTGAAGCCAATAGTTAGAATAAGCGTAGAGCGCGAGCGTGCATGATTGTGCAGGCAATTGATGCACGTTATCTGTTATAAGACAGAGTCGCGTCCATTATGAGCCGTGTGGGAAGTCGCACGGTGATCAAGGGGAATTAGAGAGCTGTATGTGCGAAGCCGCGATGAGTGGGTGAGTGGGGGCATGAAAGTAAGTGACAAGCAGAATTATAAGTAGAGCGAGCAGCGATTTGTGGGGAGTTCAATAGAAGGAACCGGCGATTTACGGTAGTAAATCGGTGTATTGTGTACTGAGATCCCATTCGTAATCGCCAGTCGCCGTAGAGGCCAACATAAGAACTCGGAAGTAAAGGGTAGACCCCAGAGTGGGAGAAACCCTGTGCGGCTGATCAAAAAGAGAAGAAAATCACTTCCGTGGCCAATCGGGCATGTGTGCCTAATCCAAATCAGCACCTCCCCAGACAAAAGGTTCACTGCGTTATTTTGCTCTGTCTCTTCTCTTTGTGGTTCTAGCCAATCGGGGGTCGTGTAAACACAGAATAGGGCCATGACTATAATCAGTATAAAACGAAACCCCAGTCAAATTTATACTCATTAGAAATTTACTGGGCGTTTGCGTTTGCTGCTGCATGGCACAGCCGAAGTGGCACTAGGAGCAGGGAAAGGGATCCTTTTTAATGTTTAATCCTCAAATTCTTACGTGGGATTTGTGCCATTGTTGCTGGAAATGAAGTGCTTACCATATCTACTTCTAGTTTTTAATTGGTAACTGGGTAACTGGAGGTGGCTCTATCTCCATTTCCAATTCCATTGGGAATACGGAATTAAAACATATTTCTTATTTCCCTGCATACCAGTCCGAACGTGTGCGCCAATCGCCGGAATTATATTAGAAGACGCACCAAAGGCGTAAAAGTGTGGCGCGGTATAGGGTGGCATTCAACAGAGCGCGACATCTGATGCCATAGTCCTTAGCCGCACGAACTAGCACAAGCGGTTCATTTTCCTAGCATTTCCCCATACACCCGTTTATGTGCAGGGGCACACCAAAGAAATGTACGCAAGCTTCATTTGCAGGTCGTTTCCTATAATACATCACATCACTTACATCACTTTTCAGCGGCAGCCACAGGCTTAGCAAACACCGGAGGGTTTGAGCGCATCGATGTCAGATAAGAGCGCAAAATGTCCACCTGAGAAGGCCACAACAAAATGGTTCAAATATCAGAGACGAACTTTCAATCTTGGTTGTGAATTGCATATTGTCTGGTCATGCACAGAGGTAGCATCTCTGAGGGCAAAGAATATACCCTAGAACGGGCTTTTGTGTTCTTCCTTGACTTTCTGTTTGTTGGCACATTCACCCCCACCTGCGCGAGCACTTGGCGTTTGGAGGTACCGCCTATCGAGTCCTTGAGCTCCACTGACGCTTCGTAGTTTTGCAGCACCGCCACGGCCTCGGCGTCCAAGAGGGGATGCAAGCTCTGGAGCTGCTCCACCGTCAAAGCGCTGAGCGGAATCCCGTTGTCTTCGGAAAGCTTCACCGCTGCCCCCGAAATGTGGTGGGTTTCGCGGAATGGCACCCCCTTGCGCACCAAGAATTCCGCGAGGTCGGTGGCCAGCATTTCGGGCACCAGCTCAGAGCGCAGTGGCTCAGCTCGAGGCTCCATGGTCGCGATCACGCCCGCCGAAATCTGAGAACGAGAGGAAAATGAATCGAATGCGCAAACAGAAACGAATAACCACGTGTGAGCAAGTATGAACAGGGCATCAACATGATGATGATAGCAACAAGAATAACATAGTGTACGAAATGTAAGCAAATGCAAAAGCAAGAAGAATAGCCTTGCGTGTAAAAAAGTGGAACTTCCTACTTTGAGGCATGAGTGCACAGTTTCGAGGGTGTCGAAGAGCGCTTCCTTGTCTTCTTGCAGGTCCTTGTTGTAGGACCTCGGCAACCCTTTCAGTGTGCACATGAAGCCAGCTGCGTGGCCAATCACACGACCCGCTTTGCCTCGAAGCAGCTCTAAGGCGTCGGGGTTCTTCTTTTGAGGCATCAAGCTGGACCCAGTCGAGTAAGCGTCCGCGAGGGCAACGGCTTTGCGCCAATTGAGAAGAATCACGTCTTCCGCAAACTTCAAGAATAACATCACAAGAGGGGGTATCAGTGGCAAACGATTGAGTGATCGATGGGCAGTAGACAGCGATCTCCGATCAATTCTATACTGTAAATTTCATTTTCAACCCTACATTCCAAATAGATCAAATGGACAATTACCTGGGAAATGTGCACGAGCAAGAGGGAAGCGACTGAGTTGAACTCGGCAATGAAATCGCGGTCGCAAACCGTGTCAATCGAGTTTAGCGTCACCCCTTCAAACTGCAAGCTTTCCGCCAGCGCCTCGCGGTCCAGCCCAAACGCGTTGCCAGCAATGGCGCCACACCCCAACGGAGACACGTTGAGCCGCGGGAGCAAGTCGCGAATCCGCTGCGAGTCGCGCTGCAGCGCTGCGGCGTGGGACAGGAGCCAGTGGCTGAACCGCACCGGCTGCGCGGGCTGCAAGTGCGTGACACCAGCCATCAAGAGGTCGATGTGCTGGCTGGACATGTCGCAAATCACTTCGATCAGAGTGAGGAGCTCCTGCTGGGCGAGCCACACTTCTTCGCGCATCCAGAGCCGCACGTCGGTGGCTACCTGGTCATTGCGGCTTCGGCCCGTATGCAGCTTGCCCCCCACAGGCCCGATGATCTCCGTTAGGCGGCGCTCGTTTGCCGTATGGATGTCTTCGTCTGATTCAGTCAGCTCGAAGGTGCCAGCTGCCCACTCCGCTCGCACTTTTGCGAGGCCCTCGACGATCATTTCCACTTCTTCTGGTTTCAACACGCCTGTCTTGCCCGACGCTCGAGCATAAGCTACTGACCCAGCAATGTCCACAGACCAGAACCTCTGATAGTACGCGCAAAGCAATGTGGCGCACTCTTATAACTATTCTCAATAGAGGCGCTCTAGAACCATAATGCATGCCTAACATTCGTCTTATTACACTAGTAGTAGGGCAAAACTAACCTGTCTCGTGAGGGTTCAAAAAACGCCTGTACTTTAGGCTTATTTGCGCACCTGATCGAACCCAATTGACGCATTAAACTTTTGCATTTCTGGATCAACATCACCGCGAAAGCGCCCGGTGGCCAGAGTACCGCGCGACATCGAATCTTGAATCTAAATTAGCTTGAAAAAGCTTACTTCTCACTCATCACGTATTCAGATAAAGTAGGCAAGTAGCTCGTTTTGGTTGTGTGAAAATTTTCGCTGCTGGTTGCTTGCGGAAGTCCGATTGTCCGATCTCCCTGAATTTCGTCGTCTCTAGTCTAATTTCATTGTGTGTGCTCGTGTGGCACGGCATCCTATCCGGCACCATATTAGACAGACAGTAGCTAAGCTAGACTATCCTAGGCCCAGCGCTTATGGAAGAGTTCGATCCATTCGCCGCGCCTCGTGGTGACCCCCTTGTTGCCCCTGCTCAAAGCGCTGCCGGGAGCGCGAACCAAGATCGCTGCACCCTACCTCCTGGATGGATTCAGCATGTCGATGTAAATACCGGTAAAGAATACTATGCAAATAGTTTCACGGGCGAAACGAGCTGGAGCCGCCCGCAGGCTGTGGAGCAGCCGCATACAATGACAGCGCCTGCTGCTATGGTAGTTGAGGTTCCTGGAGTGCAGGAGAGTGGAGCTGAGGTTCCGCTTCGCAAGCCATCGTTTGATGCTGCTGACGGGACTGCGGCATTGCCGCATAACCCTCCTGCGCAACAAATGTCTTACCAAACTCCTCCTCAGCCATACCAGCCGCCGGTGCAACCTCCAGTGGTGCAACAGCAGTACCAATCCCAGCAGCAGGAGACTCCTGCGACGCTTGCTCGACTGCTGTCGGGGAAACTGCACGGCGAATGCTTAGCGCGTATATCAATGCGCACGCTGCTGGTGAAGGAGTGGAAGCCTTGCTTTTGGGTGTTCCACAAGCCGAACGAGCTGCTGGTGCTTCGGAAGCGGGAAGATTACCTGGATTTTAATGTAAACCCATACTTGACAGCAGAGGAGAAAGAGTTTCTGGTCAAGAAGCGCGTGGCTATTAGCGCCAACGTGACTGCCTACCCCATCAATCAAAAGGACTACGGCTTGTTTGCCTCATCACACACCTATAACTTCAAGGTTGAAGAGCAGCGAGACTACGGCCCAGCAGTCCTCGTAAAGTTTGGCGCACCGTCGATGTCGATGTTGGAAGATTTGCGAGCTGCGATCAACGACCAGATTGTGGCTGAGCGCGCCAAGGGCCGCGGGCCTGGTCGGTGAAGAACGGCAGAGAGACCTATAGTACTTAGGAGATCGGAAAATATGTGGTTTTGAAGGATTTCCAAAATGAAAAGGCCATGTGAGAAGCCACCCTTTCTATTTCCCGCCGTGAGTTGCTTAAACTTTTAAAGCATTCGGAAATTCCCTTTAGCCTCCAGTTTTTTTTTTCTAAGAGTTTCTGGTTATACGGTTATAAGTTCATAAGGAATTGGGAAATTTGACATAGGTCCCGAGGGGGCGGGATTAGTAGGCTGCCAGGTAGAGATAGAAAACAAAGCAGACGTTTGAACTAGGAAGCAACTGGCTAGTCGCCAATTAGGCACACATGAAATTTGCAGTTACAAGTAGACTGTAGACACACGCCCCTTCCTCTTCTTTATAAACGGCAGCTGTATACTTTATAGTCTTCTAGCCAGAATGTAGCAATACTAGGCCCTCCTGGGGATCTGGATTTGGATGGGCGTGCGCAATAGTGATAAACGTGTTGATACTCGAGCACGCTGAGATTGGAACTGTTTACTGCTTACAGCCAGTCAGCCAGTGGAGTGTTCGGGACTACTCGTCTATGTACGAGGCCAGTGCACTGCCCATGATCAATATGGCTTTTGAAGTGCGTTATATGGCGACGTAAAATATGGAGACAATTATACCGCGGATTCTCGAGCTCTCGAGCTAAGTATAACCTGCTTCGCAAACAGCCGGCGACTGAAAGTATTTCTGTACAGATCTGTCTCTGTCTGAAGACAGACGACAGACTACTACGACGTACAGTATGGCATGGACGCTTTGACCAAGGCCACTCCGATTTCCTGCAGGAAAAAAATCAGGAAAACCATAGCTTTTTCGCCAATCAGGACGCGCAAGGAAATACAGGAAAACCATGAGTTTCCTGGGATTCCACCTGTTCTCCAGTGATTTCCTCTTCTTAAATAGCCTCCAGAATAGAAGTCTCTTGAGCGGAATTCCCCACTTAAGGGTGGAAGTAACGTCGTTCGGTTGTTATGGAGTTATGGACCAATCACAGCCCTGAAACGCCACCAGGAAAGGACCAGGAAAGCAAATCGGGAAAACCATGGACTTTGATCAGGAAATCGGAGTGGCCTTGGCTTTGACTCTTGATATCAGGAATCAGGACATCAGGACAGGAAGAGAGAAAGAGCTTAAGCGTTCAGCGTTCTAGCTGGCTATAGTTGCTACACATAGCTAGCTTTTAGTTGCTGTGATCGTTTTGGCTCCGGATTCATTCCTTGCCATCATCCTGCACTGATACCTGGACATCAATTTCTCTAGGGTCGTTTCAATTATCGAATCCTAGGGATCGATAAAGATTTAATTCACGAGGCTAGCCTTCATGACTTTCTTTCAAGCCTAAAAATATTACTATCAGTATATTATCTCATCTAGCTCGCGAAGGAATTCTCTGGCATAAGGACACAACATTAGAAGTGCTCACAATATCGCGTTTACGTTAAAGCTCGGCGCGAACCTAGGAAGGCTTGCTAGATTGAAAGCTACGGCTGATAAATAGCTCTGAAATGGCGGCAAACAAGAACTTTCGCATCACGGCTGATGGTCGCGTCTTTCGTCAGAGGCGCAAGCGTTATCCCGCAGGCGACCTTTACGTAGGTGAATTTGTCGATGGCTTGCGAGAGGGGCGCGGCACTCTTGAGTACACCAATGGAAACCGCTACATTGGTGAATGGAAATCGAACATGTATCACGGCTTCGGTTGCTTCATCTGGAACACTTTTGCAGAAGGAAACAAAATCATCAAAGGCCGTCGGTACGTCATTTTAAGAGGGCTTCACCGATGACGTTATATAAAAGTGCTTAATACCTAAGGCACGATTTGGTTGACATTACCTCCCTCTCGCCACTATTTGATGAAATGTATGTAGGTATGAGGGCCATTTTGAGAAAGGGAAAATGTCGGGGCGAGGCCTTCTCATTTGCGGGCAAGGCGATCGCTACGAGGGAGAGTTTGCCAACGATGAGTACGAGGGGCAGGGCACGCTCACACTAGCTGCTGGTGACGTCCGAGAAGGAACATGGCATGACGGTGCTCTCGAAGGCCATGCCAACATTTGGTATGCGGAAACACACCTGGAGTACCTTTTGATGCTTGAGTGTCACATATAGAATAGACCTCTTTTTCGTCTTTAATTTTCAAGTATAGAACTATGACAGCTAGAAAGTCAAAGTCGCTATTTGCTCGTGTCGACTTGAATGGTTGTTTTGATGCTTTGTTTCTTCATCTCACACACCCTAATTTTTACTAATGTTTTTTTTCATCTCACTGTGGGCGTGCGCACATGTAAAGCTTTGCCAACGGCAACACCTACGAGGGAGGTTTCCACAGCGGTCAGTTCCATGGCCACGGGCGCCTCGCCTACGCGAACGGCCAAGGCTGGTACGAGGGCGCCTTCATCATGGGGCGGCAGCACGGCCCCGCTTTAAGGGTCTTTGCCAACAACAACCGGTATGACGGGAAGTTTGAAAACAACGAGCTGGAAGGCGAAGGCATCATGGAGTACGCGAACGGGGACGGTAAGCTCACGGGAGCTCTCTACCCTCTATAATAGTCCATGCACTGACTTCAAGTGTTAAATTTAGTTTGGCGGCACTTCTGTTATCGTATTAGTTTTGTTTGATTGGACCTGTGCTACCTTGTTTGACTGTATGTGTCCTGATGTCAAAGTAGCCTACATGAACCGGCCCATGCCCTAGTATTTTTTTTGTTTTGCTTTTTCATGTCTCATAGTCGTTCAAGCACCATTTCACTCTTGCATTCTCGCTGTTTGGTGCTTGCACAGTGTACATGGGGGCATGGTCGCAAGGGAAGTGGCACGGGCGCGGAGTCCTGCAACTGAAAAACGGCGAGCGGTTTGAGGGTACCTTCCACAAGGGGGTTAAATTCGGCCGAGGGAAGTTTACATGGGCTGACGGCTCCTATTACGAGGTGAGATACGTGAGCGAGTAACCGAAGGAATCCGTTTTAGGTTTGTCGAAGCTTAAAACTTTTCCGTATCTTTCTCACCTATTTTGTTCTCGAGTCTCTTGCACTATTACACACCATCACACCCCCTCGTGCTTTCTGTGTTCCTCTTTCTGTACTTCCTTTCATCAGGGCGACTACATCCGAGTCAAGTCCGGCTACAGCCACGGCGTGGACTTTCCCGATCCCGACGGGAAGCGCAACGGCCGCGGCACCCGGGTGTGGATCAGCGGCGACCGCTACGAGGGAGAGTGGCACGCGGACTACATGCACGGGATTGGCATCGTGCGGAAGCAGAGCGGCGGGCGGTTCGAAGGGCAGTTCGTGTGGGGCCAGCGCACGGGGCCTGGGCGAGAAACCTGGGGCAACACGTTGAACAACCACTTCAAGTGCCCCATGGGCAACAAGCACGAAGGGCGGGGGTTCTGCACCTACGAAGGGGACTACAAGGACGGTCTGTTCCACGGGAAAGGGTGTTTTGCGTGCCTGGACGGCCGTGTCTACGAGGGGGCTTGGCAGCGGGGGCGGCGGCACGGGTGGGGCGAGCAAGTTATGCTCCCCAACAATCACCGAGGCGACCCACGGCGGCAGTATATTGGAGGAGTGGACGCGCTGTATAGGCTGGTCAAGTACAGCGGGGAGTGGCGAGGCGGGCAGCGCCACGGCCAAGGCAGCGCGGAGTACAGCAACGGCCTCAAAGTGAGCGGGGAATTCGTGCTCGGGCATTTCGACTCCACCGTGAAGTTCATGTGGCCGCGCAACCAAGGCGAGCGGCTGGCGCTCTTCAGCAACGGCACTCGAAAACACTGGTTAGCACCGGGCGCCACTACGGGCTTGGGAGAATCGTCTTCGAAAGCAAAGCATGCAGCCAAGAAGTGCGATGCGGCCAGCGTGCTCAAGGATTTGGTGGGCGATCTCGATCCAGTCAATTCTTCGCCAGATGGAGACACCCCGAAGCAATTGCGCTGGGGTTGAAGAGGCGAGAGGCGAGAGGCTCCTCGCGCAAGTGGGCATGTGGAACTACAAGGGAGGTCCCTACCTTTTCACTGCGCTCTACATTCACATTTGAATTGCGGATACGAGCCAAAGATGAATTTCCTGGGACATGCACACATGCCATATCTATTGAACCCGCCCGCATCCGCTGTCCTAAGTCCCATTCTACTCGTGGAACTGGAAACTTCTTATCTTCAAAGAAAAAAGAAAGACAAAAAAGATCGCAATACGAAACGATATACTATCCTTTTAAAGTCATAATAGATAGTAAGAAGTTAGTTTTTAGATATAGAGATGAGAATAGAAAGAAGGGACCTCGGAATTCGATGCGTCGCCTTCGAACTTCAAATCCGCCAGTTGCCGAGTTGAGTTGCCGCCTGTTGTGTCTCTGTGTGCTCTGTGTATACGTATGTGCATGGTGCAGTGGTACATCGGACCGCACATCGACACCACTCGACCGAGCTCGAGCTGACTGCCGACTGGGGACCGGCAATTGTGATCTTTGGCTGGGTGTCAATGCCGTTCTTTTACGAACATAAAAACGCTGAACGCCCAATACACTAGAGTGCACCAGAAACCTCGAAGAAACCAATTAGAAAGGGCCACAAGTATCACTCCTCATAGATATGGGCCTGAGAGGCCAAATTTGCGCCCATGTGGATGTCATAGCGGCACGATAAAGTCGAAATATCGGAGCATGGCAGTCCAATTTCGAGTCAAGATCTCCTGCAGATGAACAATGCACCCGCCTCATCTTCGGTAATCGCGTTGGAGTTAGGTCGCCATCGTTCCTGTCGTCATCATCGTATTCATCGCTGTTGTCACCGCCTTCATCATCGTCGTCGCCGTCATCCATCCTAGCTCCGCAGACAGCGCACATATCGCCGTACACGAACCCTATTGTTTTGGTCGGCGGCAGCTATTATTTTTTGACAGAGGCCGTTATAATAGCGCTAGCTTCCAGAGAGGCGCCATCGTCGTCAAAGAGGGAGGGACGCATCGCCAATACCTTTTAGCCCTTTCACGCTCGAACCACTGATGAGTTCTCGAGAAAATCAATCCGCGATGAAGACGGCAAGGCGCCATTTTCGTGGTGTGCAGCTGCCTCACTCACCGACTCTGAAACCAAATCTGAAGCGCAATCCTTCTCAGCATATTTTAGAGCAATTCGTTAATCTCCTTAACAAATGAAACCAGCGTGCAGCACTTCGAGGGCATCCTTGGTCTACCTTTAAAGTTTTCCACGACATGGTTAGCCTGGGACATTGGCACATTATCCAGTCTATATTTCCCCCCTGTAACTCTAATGCTCTCGCGAGCATTCACAAACGGCCTAGCACTCACGACATCGCCGACATGCCAATGCCAATGCGAACCGCCTTAAAGCCGAACGCTGAATTGACGTGCCACACGAGCGACCTACTATTCGCCATTTGCCGCTGCCGTCGCAACGGCGGTCAAACAGAGCAACAAACAGCGATCTAGAGAGCAGAGAGCACTGCGGCGGCACTGGCACTGCGGGACTGCGGGCCGTGGAAGTGCTGAGCGGCGTAGAGCAAAACCGAGCTGGCACGTAAAATCCAAGATCTCGAAGTAAAAAATACGTTAAAAAGCTATTCCCAGCCAAAATAGTGATAGGTGATAGGACACTGGCTTGGTTAGGAATTCCGCGTAAATCACGCGTAAATCACGCAGAAAGGAAAGTGAATTTTAACGATTCCGAAGTGATTCACGTACGACCTTCGACGTACGCACCTGAAACTTACAGCCTTAGGCCCACCGGACCCAAAATCTCAATTTTTCGACCACCTCCGATTCACATTTTTATTTCTTTAATGGTCTCTTTGGGGGTAGCAAAGAGCCAAACA
>Ga0307930_1001343_pt1 | contig 19495 bp, 15 predicted proteins | sample OrgLakmetageno46_FD_203161 | JGI IMG/M metagenome (GOLD analysis project Ga0307930, IMG submission 203161) | Saline water microbial communities from Organic Lake, Antarctica - #46 | ecosystem: Environmental > Aquatic > Non-marine Saline and Alkaline > Saline | place: Antarctica: Organic Lake...
TGTATTTTAAGACGACGCCCACCCGCCCGGCCCGAGCAGAAAAACGAAAAGGACGCCCACCCACCCATTGGGCGTGTGTCATAAAAAGGCCGGGTGGGCGCCCGCCCGGCCCTGTCGGAGGTCCTGACAGACGCCGACTAGATGGCACCCCGTCAATTACTATCTAATTATCTCCATCTTTGGAGGGTCCAGAAACAGCTATGGTAAAGCGCACAGAGCGCCGATGATTAACTGGTTTATGGCCAGTACTTCATCTGAAGATGCCTTCATATGAAGTCCGTCTTCGGACAACGTCACGTCTGCGGTAGGACTTGAGTGCACGGGTGGCCATGTATCAACGTATCCCACGCCTCGCTCACTCCATGCTTTGCGAGCATCATCTTCCACCCAGGCTGCGTAAGAAGCTGGTCCTGCCACAGCGGGGCAGGGATTTTTTTCCCGCTTCCGTGACACTTTACGATTAGTTGACATTTCGAGCGCAAAACCTTTCCATCGCCAATTCCCACGTGGTATATCCGGGAATGTTCCGTAAATCGATCGAAAGAGTGTTCTATTCGCGTATCCAAAATCAGATAGTGCAGCTCCGTAGTCTAAATAGGCATCACGCAGCTCAGATCTTGTAGAGCATGAAACATGTTCCTTGTTTCGTTGAAACCAATGTGACCCAAAAGCTCCGCACAGCTCATGAATTCCAAAATTCATTACGATCGCAGTTGGGCGTATTTCCTTTACGAGCTTTTCAAGTTGAGCGCGCCGATCAGACTGCATATCTTCACGTGATTTTCCATCGTACTCAGGAAGTAATAGTCCTCTCAGCGAGAATGATAGATCGAAACCCGGAAAGTTCAAATGAGATGAGCTCAGTTCCAATCCCTTTCTTTCGAGAAGATGATCCTCAATCTTATTTCGTGCAACAAGTTTTTTCTTTTCTCCAAAAACAAACTCGCGCATTGAAGCAAATATCCCTGATGTCGTGGAATCACCTAAAAAGAGCACCTTTTGGAGCGCAACGAAGTTACAGTTTGAATTCCCCAAAAACTTTCTCCGAGCAACATTGGAGAAAGCAGCGTAGTCCCAGTACGTACTCTTGCATAAGTACGGAACCCAATATTTTTTCCGGTCTTGTGGAATTGATCCACCGTTGATAATTAATTGCCTCGCCTGGGACAGCGGAAGCCACCTCCCCCAAGAACTGTGCTGAGCTGAGCAATGCGGTAGCCAGTCCAAAGTTTCTGGCACAGAACGTTGGATTCGAATCAGTGCTGGTGGCGCATTGAATATGTCATCACTATTTTGATAAGTTTTTCCCTCCACTCCTTCGACAACAACGCCAGGGCAGGATCCAATTTCTAAAGACTTAACAATTTGCAAAACAGAACTTTCATCGAAATCACGTCTGCCGATCAATGTCGCTAATTGCGAACAATAGGATTTATTGCCAAGTGATTGATAGGAGTTCATTTTTTTGCCTTCGAAAGCTGCTCCTTTCGACCAAGATGTCCACCGCGAGTGTGTATGTAGTGCATCCTGTCCGATATCCTTTGAATATAAAGAGACACACTGAACAGCGTATAGTCCCACGTCGTTGAGTAATCCGGGTCTAGGTAGCCACGCCACATTGTGAGGAGTAGTGCTTTGGATGTTTTTCGTGCTGTCGTCAGTCAAATCTGATTGCCCTATTCTAGATCCCGTAAACTCGCTCTCATTTCGAAGGGCATCGTTGCTCTCGATCTCGATGGCTTTTACAATCATAGGATCGATATCCCCAAAGTGCATCGTAGGTAGGATATGAACTCCTGATGATTTTGGTAGCCCTACCATAAGGCATTCAATCAACCGCCCATTACTAGTAAAGCGGAATGCCGGTTGCGGCTTCTCCGGCTGTGCTGCATTAGCAAGTCTTAAAGCTAAAAATGCTGCAATGATTTGGTCTCTTAGCCGCATCAAGGATTCCCAACAATGTTGTTGATTTTTCAGATTTAAAATGAATTGAGTTCTTCGCACTTGATACGTCCGGCTAGTACAGCGAGCTTAGAAGTATGAAGTCATGCTTCTACAGATGATGCAGCTTCGTGTGCAAGTGGTGACCATGTACATACTTATCTCTGTACCTACGTGTTACTTCTCTGATTAATCCTTCTTTTGGTCTGTCTGATCCTTCAACGCACGGTTCGCGAATGTGTGGTTGATGGCCAGGGCGTTTCTATGACTTCTTCCTGCCTCGACTCACACTTTGTGTACAGTTGTTAAATCCCCAACTGTTACACTTGCGCGCTCCTCTTCGTGTCAGCCCTCTTATCAAGCGCTCTACTTCGCGGGCTCGGCTAGCTCTGCTTCGCCGCCTTGCCTTTTCTCCTCTCTTCACCAACCAACGACCCACCAATGGAAAAACACCGAAACGTCCAGACGACAGCGAAAACAAATAATAGTTCAGCACGCTGAAAGTCCAATTTTCGCGCCTCCCCCGAGGGGACGGGAGGATTGGTGTTAGTATCTATACAGGGGAAGGGTGCCATTTAGGCGGCATCAATTTTCGGTCGGAACTCTTATAAAACTTCGCGTTACATACAGGGAGTTGCACTGCATGCTTACATACCCAGCAAACCCGCAAAGGAAGGAAGTGGGAACGCAACAACAGGAAATTCCCAAGATCGCAATGTCAGAGCTAGCTACCAGAACCAGGTACCCGGTAATAAACGTAAATTAAATTTGTATACTCAGGAATACATGGCACTCTTCTCCATAACTTACTAGGTCAAGTCCCTGCTCGGGGAGGTGGGGCCTCAGGCACGGAAGTGGCTACACGTGAGAAATAAGCAAGAGAATTGCTATAATCCTCATCATTCGAGATTTTGCGACGAGCCAATGTGGACTCGAAGCCACCTGCTTGAGTCCTCTTATATACCTGCGGATATCTCATGTCTGTGGTCGCACAGAAAGGGCATACATGAGGAGGTTAACCGCACAACGATTCCAACGAGTTGGGCCCGGCCCAGGGACCCCGCTGATGCTAATACGACCGCGCCAAGCTTCCTCCTCTTATAAAAGTTACTTCCAGCTCCCCTCATAAATAAGACACATAATTAAGCACGCATATTCGAGCGCCCGATCGGCCATGAAAGGAGCGAGCCACCTACGATCGCTACTATAGAGCTCCTAGTGAACCTGCTTCATCTCTACATCTCATTTCTTATAAAGCCCCTTTTCCCCTTTTAAATTTCAGTTTGAGCTTCCTTGCTTTGTATCTCTGTCTTTTAGCTAGATTATTTAGCCTTCTTATTTGGGCCCTTCGCGGCCAGCGTTAAGCTCTAAAGGAAATTATACTCATGGATAATTCGACTATATTAACGCGCTTCTCAATGGCGAATTGTGTGCTTAGGAATTTCTATGAGTCAATAAAGAGAGCTTAGGAAATACAAATGGTCGCTCTTATCACTGAATATACCATTATTCAGGCTCTTGTGATGTTTGTGGTTTTGCAGGAAATATTAACGAGCACTAAGTTGTGATTCACATAGCTGTTAATGCCCATACATAGCACCTCATTGTGACGAAAGATTCTCATGAGGAGCAGCGGCAAAGGTCATCGGCGCTTCCATTATCCGTGCATACACAAGTGAGACCGGGACAGCAAAAGATAGTAGTCGAAGCGTTATATGCAGCCTTTTCTGAGCCGCAAACAGCTGGTGCAGCCATGCATGTAGGGTTTCCAGTGTTGCCTCGCCACTGCCCGAACTCGTTGGTTTGAGTGTTGGCCTCGAAGATGGACATGTCCAGCGGTTGCGGCAGGCCTGCCCATTGTGCCCAAATGCTGCGGACACGCAAAGCAGAGATGAAGAGCGCCAAGAAACGTTCGATGAATAAAGTTGAATGAAATCTAAAATCACCTGTGATCTTCATATTCGTATCCTGTGTTCGGGTGTACGATCATGGAAAAGTCACCCCGGTGCTGCAGCATCCACGGCACGACAAGAGCATAGTAAGGCACTGGTATGAAGATAGACCACTCGCCGACGGGGAACGGACCTTTAAATTATCAAGATTATCTATGTAAGTTCAAAATGCCACGACTTTATTGAACGCTAGCCCAGGAGTTGTCTTACCGCCAGCTAGTGTTTCATTCGCGAAGTCGTGATCATTGATCATGCATAGAACGCCGTAGTCATAACGGCCGTCACATTCCTCTGCGAAGACAAAAATGAAAAACGTGAATGGCACCATATAAAGCAGCGCCAATCTACGTCGATACTTCATAGCAGTAAAGAGATGTTCATTGCCCTAGCCAGAAGGGCAACCTCCAAGATATGGCGAAAACCAATCAGCAGCCCTTGCCCTTAAGTCCAGAGCGCCTTGAATTGAGTCTGGGTTCGTCAAAAAGTACCTACGAGAGCCAGAAATCATGTACTGTGATCATCACAAATGATGCAGTTGAATTGGCAAGCGTATGATTTGGCTTACGTGATGTGAATGTGCCACGAAAGCACTGGTGGAGGTTCTTCATCTGCATTCCAACGCAAGGAGGTTTTGTTGACCTTCACGTGGGGGTAATAAGTCGGGTGGCCCGACGCGAGTGCGAATAAAAAGCTCAAAGCTGCAGTGCAGCGAACGATTGGGGTTGAATGCATTATACTACCAAGCTACAGTATGGCGTTATCAAGCCGGCAAGCTAACTTAGCTACTAGAGTAAGGACGAAAGATACTCTTCGCGTTGTGATTTGTGACACTATAGTATGACACCAGATGACACCATGCCATGGAATAGCTAGGCTCCTAACGAGCTTGCTGCGCCAAAATTCTGAGAATTCCTTACCGAAGTCAAAGCGAGCTCAGCACTATTTTGTACTATAGCCTGCAAATAGCCTTGCTGAATAAACGACCACTACTACACATATTGTGAGTGTGCACTATGATATGAAAGAATAAGGACTAGAATTGCGTTCAAGTGAGTGCCAGTAAGTATCGAGTCTCCGTAGCTTGCTCCGTACGTATTATATTCATACGCAGGAAGCCCATTCACAAGGCGACTGTCGCCACAAACCAAACTCTCGCTACGTTAATAGTTCGGAGCAACCACTGATGCCGGAATCTAAGTCTTCATTGTGTGTGCTATTGTATCAAAGAAGGAGTTGACGCAGATTCACCTTTTAGTATGAAGTGTTTGGTTGCTGTAGAGGAAATACTCCCCAATTACAAAATAACACCCCTGTAATATATACAGTAGCGACAGAAAAGTACAATCTTCAGGGCAAGTCTGACTGAGCTGAGTGCCCTTTTGCATAAAATAATTGAAATTATTTGCTCTCAATAAATCTATGGTACTAGGCATGGTATTATATATGGTATCATTTGCCAAATCCGCCATCTCAGTGTCCATCAGCCGTCAGCTATAAGCCATCAGGAGGTAGCATGCTGCAGTTCTGATCAAAACTGATTCTTGTGTCAAGATAAATCGAAATTTGCTGCTGAGATATTTCGAAACCTCACTAAATACTGGAAAGTTAGGTCTCAGTAGCGCGGGAGCCCCCACTAGCCAATATCAATGCCCAATACCAATACTTCAACCATACTAACACCCCCCACTTCGACTGGAATTCAACGAGATACGTACTGTGTATTATTTAGCTGTGCCTCTATACCTTGCTGTTTACTCTGGGGTGCTGTTGGGGGGGGGGGGGGTGATGAGGGCTCCAGTTGCTAGTTGGAAGTTTGAGGTGGGACACGCATCGAACTGATACTGACACTGGTACTAATACGGATCATTTGGTATTTGGTTGAAAATTCCTATCAAGTCGATATGCACTATCTGTTACTCAAAAGAGCTACAAGAGGCACATATTCACCCCATAAGATCAACTCCCATTGAAATCAGCGACGAGCTGGCGAGGTCGCTTGTGCAGCTGACGGCCCTCGAGGTGGCGCTACCATGAAGCCGAGAAGTGTTTCATAGCTGCCAAAGACCAGGGCGGACGTGAGCACGGACTGCACAATTTTCGTTTCAAACCCATTAAAAAGCCCTGCAAAGCCCTCGGTGCGCCACACTGCTGTCAAGCAGCTCAATGTTGTGCTGGCAGGTGGTACTGGTGCCACTGCACTGCTAGCCGGGTCGGTGTCCTCTGGATTGCCACTGCTGTCACGACTTTCATTGCCGGCATCGCTGCTGCCACTAGGGCTGCTCGCTGCTGGACTTTCCTCGGCAGAAGCTTTCTCGATTGCCTTCGATGATGCTTCCGACCGCAGCCTTGATTGCGCGAGCTGCAGGGGGTAGGTCGCTACGGTGGCGGTGAATTTGGCGATGGCTCCAAGCACAAAGCCCTCTGTAGGGGTCAACGCCATGACGGGTGGTCCCGCTGCCGCGGCGGCACCGAGCTTAGGGCCTGGGGCAGAAATGGAAGGCTTGATGGTGGCAGCCGCGGCTTTCCGCAGCATGAGTACGCGCTTGCAGCCCTCGTAAACGGCTATAAAATAACGGGTGTATCATGCACATGTGCAAAGGAAGTAGTAGGCAAATTAGATCCAGAGGCGATTCCATGGCATACCCGGAGAGCGCCAAGAAACATCAAGTAAGGGAATAGAAGACTATAAAAGCATCCCATAACGGCAAGAGCATTGAAAGTTACTACGAACGCGACGACGAAAGACAGCAACGCACCAAAGTGGATCGCCGGGTTGGAGACGAGAACGAGGCCAGCCGCAGTGCCGCTCCACAATTTGCCAACCCCTTCGCGCTTCCCAATCGCAAGCAAGAGGCGCACCAAGCCCAACACGCCGCCGTACTCTGCTGCTCGAACGGGTCCCGTGCTCGTTGCGCCATCACTTTTGCCAGGACTGTCGGTGTCGTTGCCACCGTTATTGGTGGTGGTACCTGAAGAGACTTCTGCTGCTACTGCTGCTGCTGCTGCTGCATCGCCCTCGTGCGCTTCCCCAGTGTTTGCATCTTTCGAAGCAGCTTGGCCCGCTTTCTGCTGGCGCATCTGGTCTTGCTGGCCAGAGCGCATGCGCGTCGCACCCACCCAGAGGGGGTTGGCAATGACGACGTTCAGCATGCCTGCGACAAATAACGGAGTTTTCGAAAGAAATAAAAAGAAGTTTAGGTGCATAACGTATGAAACAGAGCACTGTTAAGACCGAAATGCTAACGGTGCTACAGCCAGAGTCAGTATCTAAGCCACTGGTGCATCATGGTGAGACTAGCTAGTGCACGATGGCACGTACCTGCCAGACTGGATGTTAGGAGGTCTTCTAAGTTGCGCCGACCCGCAAAGTCACCACCTCCGCCTCCGTTAGCACGTTGCCGCTGCAGCCGTGCCACCCGAAGTGCTTCTGCAATTTGCTTCAGGGCATGGAAAGTCATGTAAAAGATGAAATTCGACACGGCAAGTGCTGCGAGCGACGGAGTCAAGCCGCGGTAAAACCCAGCCAACCCTTGCTCCTCGACCGTGTCCACCAGGCAGCCCACCCGCTCCCCAAATCGAGCATTTTTGGGCGAGGCCACCTTCGGCGCCATCCCCAACTGTTAAAGCAGACAACATGTCAAACATGCTAGGGTGGTCTGCTAGAAGACTTACACTTTGCAAGCAAGCGCTATGAAGGGAGTATCGAAGTCAGCTATCTGTTACTTATATAAGAGGTTGTCAACCTGCTGCAGCGTGCGAAGCTGATCCAATGGATACAGAAGAGCAAGAGCTAGCACTGACGAGGTAGCCCCGGCAACCCCATGTGCCAGTAGAGAGGCTGGAGCAGCTTGCTGACCACTGGCCATGATACGCCTCGTAACACAATATCTATTCGACTTGTCGACTAAGTCGAGCTAAGTAGTAGGTAAAGCCCAGTGGCTACAGTCCAGTTGTGCTGCGGTGGGTGGTGTGAAGCATTTTGATGTTCAAAAAGTTCAAAACCTTCTGTTCTTCTTATTTCTTCTGTTTGTTGCCTCCCGCTCCCGCTGCAACGAATATTTTTTTGGGAAAAAAAAATCTTGACCCTGAACTGGATATCTGTATCGATGACAAGCCGTCCTCAATGGCAGCTGCGTGGCGTGCGGGCTGTCATCACAGGCAGTACGAAAGGTTTGAGAATACCTTCGAAGTTTTCCTATCAAGGATAAGCTTATTTTAATGACTGTGTCACTGCGATTTCTTTAGGGATCGGCTTGGAGACCGCCAAGGAATTCCTGAATCTCGGCGCTTCGGTACGCTAAAGGGTTACTTATGGATGCGTTTTTCATCTTTCACAAGTCTTTCCTTATTGACTCTTATTTCAACATATCCATTTCCATCGTCTTTATACATGCGTTTCGGACCAGGTGGTCTTAGTGTCCAGGAACGCCCAAGAAGTCAGTGCTCTCGTGGCAGAACTCCGAGCTCCTGACGGGCCAGGCATGCGGCTACCTCCACGCTTAGCTGGCCGCGATTCTAAACCACCACCGGCAGCCAGTGCTGCTGATGGGTTGCCAGTACCGCCTGCCGAACAAGCTAGCATCACTGGTTCAAAGGCACGCAACTCCAAAGCGCCCCGAAAGTGTAAATACGGTGTGCGCTGCAAATTTCGTGACACTTGCAAATACTCGCACGATGACTCGGATTCAACTCTTCCTGCGGCTGAGGCAAGCGCTGGCACTGCCAAGTTATTGTCAAGGGCCGGCGGCGCGTCGAGTGGTGGGAGCGCCAGCAACAGCCGCGAGAGAGTGTTTGGATGCGCAGCAGACGTGTCAACCTCAGAAGGACGGGCGAACTTGGTAGCTTTCGTGACTGACCTCTGGGGCGGTGCTCTGGATACTCTGGTAATATTTCAAAAAAAAACGTAGAATACGGAAAGTACGACAAGATTTGGGGCGTTCTCTTTATTTATTTATTTAACTTCTAAGCACAATCTCTTGTCAAGAAAGATAATGTGGTCGAAGCTGTACGTAATTGGGCGCTGCCTTCTGTGGTGGTGTTAGGTCAACAATGTCGGAACCAACGTCCGAAAGCCAATCGGTGAGGTCTCTGGTGCCGACTACAGCCGTATGATGGCCACCAATGTGGACTCAACTTTCTTCCTCTGTCAGGTAAGAAAATTAATACTGCCGTACTCTCCCTACTGAGCAGTTTGTTTCGAAACGATTGCAGTCCTACTTTTAAATGAAGTCATTTTTTTTGTTATGTTAACTGAAGTTTGGGATTTTTGTCGTTTTTTTAGGCTTTCGAAGGACACTTGAGGCGTGGCAAGGGTGCGTCAGTGGTGAATGTTGCGTCAGCTGCAGGCCTCACCTCCACTGGCACGGGCGCCGTTTACGCCATGACCAAAGCTGCCATGGTAAGAGCTTGTGCCGTGCGAGTGAACAGTAGAGAGGGAGCTACTTTAGGTTATGAATGCGTGAAGGCTTCGTGTAAGTTTTATGGAAATTATGTCTCCTCTAGTTCTGCTCTTCAACGTCGTGACTTTTGAACTCCAATAGGTGCAGCTCACCAAAAACTTGGCGTGCGAATGGGCGAAGCATAACGTGCGAGTCAATTGCGTGGCACCGTGGATGACGCAAACGCCAATGCTCACCGATGCCACTAGCGGCGATCCTGAAGCGCTCAGCAAGGTAAAGTATTGGTGTTGGAGCGAAATCTTAATCATTCGTTCTGTAGTTTAACACGTGGTGAAAATTGTGCGCAAGGGGGGGGGTAATTGCTTGGTGCAGAGCTCCGCATGTGTGCAACTGAATTCCCCGAGGTGACGCCGGTGATGACTCGATTTGACTCGGATTTTCTTCTTTAAATTCTTGTCCACATTCTGAAGACAGATTCAATCTCAATATATTTGTTATTTGTCTACAATTTCATAATTCTCTCGCTCTCTTTCTCTCCGTTCTCATTTCGGCAACGGGGTTACTCCACAGGCCATGGCTGCCACGCCGCTGGCTTCGTCCCTGGGCCGTTTGCCTGACCCTCGGGAATCGGCCACCGCCATCGCGTTCTTGGCCATGCCGGCGGCTTCCTACATTTCGGGCCAGACGCTGAGCGTGGACGGCGCGTTTGGCGTGCACGGCTTCAACGGCCCTTGCGTTGACACTTGAAAGTGCTGTCGAGGGCGCGCGCACGATGCAATGTCCGCGATGCGACCTGGGTCTGACTGAGACGCCTAGGAGTGAGTAAAGTTCGTGCCTTGTATCTCGAATCGCCGGAAATAGAAGCAAAGAGGAAAGAGCCCTCTGTTTCAGTTGGCCTTGGGCTCGGGCTCATCAGGGATAGAGAAACGATCCAGGAGGGTTTCATGCTTCTGAGCTGCCAGGTGCCTACGTGCGACGTGGCTACAGTAGTGACCAATAATAGCGCCGGTAGAATTTCCGTCTTGAATGTTCCTTCGTTCCTTCAATATCAACTTAAAACCAGTTGAGTGCATTGTTTTTGGTTGGCGGTGAAGTGGCTGCCCTGCTATGAATAAAAAAATTGTGGCTCCAGGACGCGCAAAAACTCAGACTGGACGCGGACGCGAATCTGGCCATATTTACCGATTTACCGAGTATAATCCCGCGATATACCGTGTATTAATCCCGTCACAGTCGATGGTGATTGGTCAGTGAAGATGTGAACATGAGGTCTGACTGAAGATCTGAGAATTGCGTCAACTTTTCTGAAGTAGTAGCTAGCTTCACGTTGGTGCTACTAGCGCTTGAACGACGAAGCAGTGCGATACGGTGTTCATCTAGACCAATGGCACTAGATGAGCCATTGGAGGGCGTTGTAAAGGAGGGCCCATGCGATATTGAACGCAAAAATAAAACTTTTGCCCGATATCTCCGATGGGCGCCTCCCATTTTACAGATAATTGACCGAGAGGCGACCTCTGTCTCCATGATGCGGACATTGGAGGTGCACTCCGCAGTGGATAAGGGCAGAACGGGGCCTATGGGTAGGAAGTTTCGAATCGAGATTGGAACCACTGACGGGACGCCTGCGGTTACTATTATTGTGTCTAAGGCTGATGTGGCGAGTTGGTTGGCAGCTCTCAATAGTCTGGCCACTGGCGAACCAAGCCCTCAGGTATCCACAAATATCGAAGCTTCAACTCCACACGAAAATGCTTCGTCGGACTCTGCGATATTAAGTCCGATCCTAACTAACCCAACGCCACCCGTACCTAGAAGCTTTGGTGAATTCAAAATACAGCGAGAAAAAGCTTCCATGAAATTACAAGCGTTGGCCCGTGGGAAGAAAGCCCGGAAAGAAGTGGCATTGAAGAAAGAAAGTGGGAACTTGGTCAATTCTAAGGGGGCGGCAAGTATTAACAAGTCTCGACCTAAGCTGCCAGCCAAGGCCAAGGGCAGCACAGTATCAGTTTCCGCAAAGGCAAAGCAAGGCAAGCCAACTCTGCCTCGGCCAGCAGGAAAGGTATCAAAACCCGACGCGCCATGGCGTCAAAATTCAACCCGGGGTTATTCGCTCCCGCGTGGCCGCTCAGCGCCTTTGATCAGTTCAAGTGGATCTGCCTCGCCTCGGAGTCGTTCATCTGGCCCAGCGTCTAGGTCTAATGACAAGCAAAAGAACGATACATTATTTCGTCCAAAAGTTGACAAGATTGCACAAGGCTCAAGCAGCGATAAAAAGCACGTCAAGAAGCGATCTGCAAGCGAAGGTCGACCAGACCGAAAGATGACTCCCACTGAATTTGCATTAGCCAATGCCAATGGCGAATTTCAGAAGAGACAAGCTAAAGCGCGCAAGCAGCAGGAAGACAATTTCCGTAAGATTGATGCGGATGGCGGAGGCACTTTAGATTTGGACGAGATTGTCAAAGGGGCTCACATTTTGGATATCACCGAGGAAGTTGCTCGAGAGTTGTTTGCAGAGCTCGACGACGGGAGTGGAGAAGTAAGCATTGAGACATTTCTGGCAAAGACTAAGGGTCGAACTCAGACGAAGAGCTTTGGTCGTGCTGCATCGGCGACAGAATCTAGTTTGAATGCTGAAAGGAGTATGACTCAGGGAGAAGAAATGATCAAGAATCGCACCGGAGGACGTGCTCAGCAATCAATGCTTCTTGATAGTGCTAAGGAGGAATTTCAGAAGAGACAAGCTAAAGCGCGCAAGCAGCAGGAAGACAATTTCCGTAAGATTGATGCGGATGGCGGAGGCACTTTAGATTTGGACGAGATTGTCAAAGGGGCTCACATTTTGCATATCACCGAGGAAGTTGCTCGAGAGTTGTTTGCAGAGCTCGACGACGGGAGTGGAGAAGTGAGTATTGAGACATTTCTCGCAAAGACTAAGGGACGGACTCAGACTAAGAGTTTTGGGCGTGCTGCATCGGCGACAGAATCTAGTTTGAATGCTGAAAGGAGCATGACTCAAGGTGAAGAAATGATCAAGAATCGTGTCGGTGGGCGGGCCCAACATTCAATGCTTCTCGATAGTGCTAAGGAGGAATTTCAGAAGAGACAAGCTAAAGCGCGCAAGCAGCATGAAGACAATTTCCGTAAGATTGATGCGGATGGCGGAGGCACTTTAGATTTGGACGAGATTGTCAAAGGGGCTCACATTTTGGACATAAGCGAGGAAGTTGCTCGAGAGTTGTTTGCAGAGCTTGATGATGGCAGCGGTGAAGTGAGTGTTGAGACATTTCTGGCGAAGACTAAGGGACGGACTCAGACTAAGAGTTTTGGGCGTGCTGCATCGGCGACGAAGTCTAGCGCAATGAAAAAGACGTCGACTCAAGGCGAAAGCATGTACAACAACAAAGTACGAGGACGCAAGGTTCAATCGGACATCGCTGCCCAAGCTCGTGAAGACTTCGACAAGCGCACCGCATCAAACCGCAAGCGTGCCGAGGCAAAGTTCCGAGAGCTCGATGCTGACAACAGCGGTACCTTAGACCTCGACGAGCTTCTTACTGGGGCTCACTTGTTGGGTTTGAGTGAAGACGATGCCCGGGCTTTGTTTCAAGAGCTCGACGCTAACCTCACAGGCGAAGTTGGAGTCGATGAATTTTTGGCCAAAGCTGGCTCCAAAACCACCACGAAAGGGTTTGGCCGTGCTGCTCAAGCAACGCTGAGTTCGATGGCCTCTCAAAAAGTCATGGCACCAACGGACGCCGCCGCAACTGCAGCCGCAATCGATGCTGCTCGATCTGCTTCAGAAGGTCGCGCGCCCGACGAGACATGGAGCGAGCTTCTCAACCTCATCAAAGCGCATGGGCTCGCCGATACACCCGCGCAGGCGCTCCTAATGAGGCTTGGCTACACTTCGATTCCCGTGGTAGCTGTGGGCGACGAATTGGCCTTGCGCAAAGGAGGCATGACGCGCATGCGCGCCATCAAGCTCAAGTCGCTGTGCCAGGCAGCGGTGCGCGAAGCGGAAGAAGCTGCAGCGTTCGGTGAAAAGCAAATCCCAACCTTAGAAACTGTGCGCGGCGAGTTCGAAAAGCGCGCGAAAAAGATGCGCAAAGAAGCAGAAGCTCGCTTTCGCGCCTTGGACACCGACGGCGGCGGTACCTTGGACCTTCAGGAGCTTTTGAACGGTGCGCACCTCTTGGGCCTCACGGAGGACGATGCCACTTTTCTGTTTCATGAAATTGACAAAGACGGTGGTGGTGAAATTGAAATCGATGAATTCTTGGCGAAATGCGGCCGCTCCACAACCACGGCGAAGCTTGGAAGGTTTGCCGAAGACACGGAGTCAAGCGCGGCGACACGCGTGAAGCGCCAACAGCCATCCGTGCTGGCGTCGAGAGCTATGGCCGCTGCCCAAGCCAACATGGCAGCAGCAGCAGAACAATTCAAGGTCCATCGGCCCGAAGATAGCGACAAACAAACGGCGGACTGGATTGCCAAATACTCGACTCCGAAGGGCAAGAATGCTGCCCATGGGAAAATGCCCGTCATGAAACGACCTGCGCCCACCCAGCGCATGGTAGTCGAAATGGAATTGCCGGTTGGCGCTTTGGCGGACGAAAAGGCGAGGCGCAAATTCGTGGATGGCACTGCTCTGCGGTTAGGCGTGCCTCCCAATTCTGTGGTCATGAAAAATGTCGGGTCTGGTCCCCAGCAAAACCCCCTTGTCTCCAGTGACGGCGCCGAGAGTCAAAGTGGCACAAGAAGCGGAGGCACGACAACGCCGGCTACTGGAAGTGCCAGCAGCAGCCGTGCTTCGACACCAGCTCGTGGCAGGTTACCTCGTGGCAATGAGAGTGGCGATGACAACAGTGTATCTATGAGCCCGCATCGCAACAAGCTGTCGAAGAAGTCCTCTTCGAAGTCTTCTTCCTTTTCCTTCAAGATTCCGTCCTTCTTCAGCGGCAAGAAAGAGAGCAATACATCCGCTGCCGAAGCGAACAGTGCCAACGAGAATCACGATGTCGTTCTCAGCTCTGATTACAACCATTACACTGCCGATTTAGATATGGGCCCAAAGAACAAACGTGTGGCCGCGAGACCCAATTTAACGAGTTCCAAAAAGGCCACCAAGGCTGGAGTAGGCCGCGGTATTTGAGAAGGGTCGAAAGGTACTTTCGTTGACACATTTTAGCCCCACGTGAATCCAAATGCCCTGAAAGTACACACAAATGTTAAGTTCCTGGCAATTCGACACTTCTAAATTAACTTTAAACCACCAGTGTCGCTTGTTTTTGTTATTAGGAATTAGCCCGCGTATTTCTTTACTGCACTTCGCCCATAGTAGCTAGTAGATCCTAAAAGGTAAATATTAAAAGAAGCCGCAATTATTTTTCGACGGCCGATATGCGCTTTCAAATGAAAACACGCACAAATAGCAATGGGCATGGATCATAGATGCTTTCAACCCGCAAATAGAAATAGCTGCCTTAAAACTTGATTGGATAAATCAAGATGCCTTCTAGTGCCATTCAAATATAAATGTAAGGGCTGGAGCTACTCGGTAAGGAACCACAGAAGGACAACCGAAATATCGAAGATATAAGATATCCCCCCCGTCTCAATTAGTACCCATATCAGTAAAGGCCGAGGGAAGTAGAATCGAGCGCGCAAAGCCGCTTGCACTCCTCTCGCATGCTCTTTTGGAGCCATTCTTTCATGGCTTGGCCACAAAAGGCGTGGGTCACAGCGGCGCAGGTCACGGCAGCAGCCACCGGAGGCGGTGCGCCCAAACTGTCAAACAGGAGCGCATGCTCGTCGGAGCTGCAGGTCGCAAACACGCCGGAATCGTCCGTATTGACACTGAACGGGTGCTGCCCCGTGAGCCAAGTGTGGGCTGTGGGGTGCTGAACAAGGCTTTCAAGCCCGAGGGTTTTCAGGTTGGAGGTAGGGCAGAGCTCAATCGGTACTTTCGACGCTTGCACCAGGGCTACCTGTAGTCGTAAAACAAGCGTGAAGCACGGTTTAAGTAACGAAAAGGACTTTCGCGGAACGCACGGCGAGCTATATTAACCTGAGCAGGGGTGAGGTACAGAGCATGGCCAAGTCGTTGAGGCTTCATTGCCAGCACCGAGTCCATCTCAGCTTCTTTGCCCTTCACCTATTGGTGGATAGAGAACACATTTGTGAGGTGAGTGAGCACAAAGAGGGCTCGAAGTAAGGTCAAGACAAAGGAGCAGCTCGCATAACCAAGAGTTGAGCAAAACACGCGCCGATGTATAGAACGAGAAAACAACAACTAATACTGCTTTAAACTCCGGCTTGCAACTCCCCCCCTCCTCCTCCCCCCCAGTCACAGCACATACACTCACACCCACCCACACACCTCGCCGCAGTGCACCGTGAGCGGCAAGCCATGAACGCGAGCGTCCTGGAGCGCTGCAGCCAAACTCGCGATGGCGCACCCTTTGGTTGGGTTCCCACTCAGGTCCAGGCCCACCACTAAGCCGCCGGTACCACTGCTACCACCACCGTTGCCACTGCTGCCAGCACTACCACCACTGCCACCGCTGAACTCACCGCTGCCACCGCCACTACCACTGGTGGCCTGATGACCGTGGTGGTGCGCTAATGCGAGGGCAGCGACTTCGCTGGCTTGAGCGGGGCCTTGCGCGCGGTCAATGGACAAGATCAACCGAGCTGACAAAGTCATCGACCGCCGGCGCTGCTGCTGCTGTCCTGCATCCTCGGCTGAGAAAACACTAGCAGCTGCTGCTGCCGCAGCGGGTGGTGGCGGTTGAATCGACGTGTCAAAGGCCCCCAACGAAGCATTGAAGTCAATGGCAGCGTCCCCAGGGTCGCCAGCAGCGGTGAAGTGAAAGGCTTGGATTTCAGACAGCACTGCTTCTACGTAGCCTGCAGCGTCTGTCCCTGTAGTACGTACATGAACATGGGCAGAACACGAACCGGCAGAATAAATTAGACACGAGACGGCAAATTGTGCCACCACGGAAATGTATAACCAAAATGTACATGTAAAAGGAAAAATCTACACGCTAAGGAGTGCATTTAATTGAACCGAAAAGACGGCAAAAAAGTATCAGTCTTGCATTGAAGTGGACCAATATCAAAGCAGATCAAAGCAAATTTGAACGAAAATGCGCTGTCCGCTTACCATCCTTGAGAGCCCGTGGAGTAGTGCGAAGCTCCAGATAGCAAACGCCGTCGGCTGCGAAGTCTTCAAGCACCTGTTGTTGAAGAAGGCGATTAAATTAAACGTGATGGCGTGTGTGAGCAGCGGGTTTTGAGCTCCATAAGAATGGAGAAGAGAAGGAGTGCAAGCACCAGGATCGAGCCAGTTGCAAGAGGTGTATTTGTCTGGGATGCCTTAGTTGCGGTGTGAAACGTTTACGACTGATTAAATACCTACGCGCACACCTCTCGCGTTACGCGTCGAAGGATTGGGGCAGTGTCGATGAGGGCGTGGATGAGCTCGAAAATTTCGAAACACTCTGACAGAGACCTAGAGCCAGATCCATTGAATTGCATTATGGATCCAAGTAAAGCCAATTCACATTAACGCAAATGTGAAGAAAAGCTAGCACATGATGAAATCATGACAGACATGGCCATGCGAGCATGCGCACACTAGCTGCAACGAACTAGACTACGGGCATGCACTCAACAAGAAGGTATCCACCTGTGGTCGCGGGTATAAGGTGTAGCATCGCGCAGAAGTCGCTCCGCTTTAGCAGCAATTTCAGGTCCTCGTTGCTTCGCTAGTTCTAGCAAGGTTGTCGGCCGCACCGAGCCCGAAAGATGAGCGTGTAGCTCTACCTGAATAATGTGAAAAGTGTCCCAATTGTTTTGAATATAGCCTAGAAATCAAGCAAGTTGTCTATGACTATGATTGCTCTGAAAGGTGTTTACAAGTGGACAACGATTTGATCGGACGGTCACGCTCACGATTGATCTACTTACATCAGCTAACTTAGCTAGAGATTACTTCTGTACAAGATCATCATTATCTAGCAGCTACATTTGACATTCAATTTTAGCTGTGTGCACCTTTGGCATTCGCCGGCAGAAACGTTCCAGCCTAGTTTTGCGCCGTTTGTGAGCCATCGCTGCTAAGGCCAGTATTGACGCCATAGCGACTACTGGCTTGTTCATAGGTAGTGATGGTGTAACGTATATGCAGCGCTGACTCTTTGCACGATCCTAACTGGCTTCTACAAGGTAATGCAACGAGAAACTGGTGGGTTGAGCGTCTCGCTGCACTCAGATGAGGTGAAGATGAGATCGAGTAGTTGTTGTCGTGATGTCATGGCGTGATTAGCATGGTTGGAGCCTTCGTCTCAAATCTCAGTGAACCAGATCCAAAATTATTGTCATCCGTACCATATTAGATTTTTCCCTCTGTTTTTCATCAATCATCATGATTTCACTTGTCAAAAGGTGAAGGGTAGCGTGCTCAAAGCCGCACTCCATGCTGGCAGCGCAAACAACGGCTATGAAGACGAAGGCTTTCACTGCTGCAATGTTGTCCGCTCAATTACGTTCTGTGCTCAGCGGCCCGAGCTTGCCCAGCCGTGGCCGTGCCTTCGCTACGGTCGCGAGCTTGCGCGGTGGTAGCACCGTCGGCGACGATGCTAAAAACTTGCCTGCAGGCAAGGTGCCCCTGTCCGAAGCAACCATGAACCCGTCCTTGGTGAAAGCTTCTTACGCAGTGCGAGGTAAAGTGCTAGACCGCGCTATGGAGCTGATTAAGCAGCTGAACGATGATCCGGGAAGGTACATGACACCATCCTAACAGCTGCTGCAAAACCTCAAAACCTCTGTTGCCTGTTAAAATTTTGCTTCTAAAAGTTGCCCATCCTTTGCCTTGTTCGTTATCATTATGATTGAAATACATGAAGTATAGGGGCTTGAGTGCTACATGCTCGGAATTTAAGTGCGCTTGCAAACTTTCTCAGCCGTTGTCAATATCTTTGGTGTCAACATTCTCACTTCCGTGTCTTCGAATCTTTATTCATTCCTACAATATCTTATCCATAATAGTGCCCCGAGCATAATTTTTGCCAATAATTCATAGCAAGAAAATAAAATGATAGATTCACTGAGATGCTCGACTTCTAAGTTCCCTAATTGTGTTATTTTTTACCCTCTTGTGTTTCTTATCACCTTTAAGCCTGCCATTTGACGAAGTGGTGCAGTGCAACATCGGGAACCCGCAATCCCTCGGCCAGTCACCCTTGTCGTTTCACCGGCAAGTGTTGGCCCTGACGCTAGCCCCGGAGTTGATAGACCACGCGAAAGACGATGCGAACGGTGCGTCCTTTGCGATGATGATTATAATGATGAGGATGAAAATGTTCTCACCTTTTGTACATTACTGGTAGCACTCCAAGTTTCTTTCGTCATTTTACCTGGCCTATCCTTTCTATTTCTCTTTCTCGCTTTCTCTCAAATGCACACTTTGTATTGGGCTAGGCTCGTCGTTTCCCTATGCTGCTGATGCGCTGGCCCGCGCGACAGCTTACCGTGCAGCGATGCCCTCGATGGGCGCCTACTCCCACTCCCAGGGGATTCCTAAGGTAAAAGTTGAACTTGTAGTAGAGAAACTCCTTTACTGCCTTCTAGTTGCGGCCTAGTAATAAATTTCTCAGTCTCTACGTTTGCCCCTCATCATCCTACCTTTCGTGTCTCTCCTCCTACAAACGTACTGCTTACCCTTCAGGTCCGGGAAGAGGTAGCGGCGTTCATCGAGCAGCGCGATGGAGTGCCTACCGGGTCCGTGAACCCCGACGCGATCTTCTTGACCAACGGGGCTTCGGACGGGGTGCGCATGGTGATGTCGTCCTTGCTGCGCAAACCCCCCGTACACCACGACGGGGTCCTGGTGCCCATTCCGCAATACCCCCTGTACTCGGCCACTTGCGCCCTCCTCGACGGCGCACTGGTAAATGAAAATATATTGTTATTCTTCCTCCAATGACATCGATGATGATGCGCAACTCATGCGTGTGCGTGTGCGTACGATCAAGTGCGCGCATAGAAACGCACACGCGTGCTCGCACGCAGCGCTCATAATTTTTGTAGGGTGCCTCTTTACGACCGCCTTTTTTCTATTCACCGCACAATTCTTTCTCCTTTCACCTCTCCCGAATCGCCCTTCTGATCTTCTTTATTCAAAAGGTCCCG
>Ga0307930_1001344_pt1 | contig 19489 bp, 17 predicted proteins | sample OrgLakmetageno46_FD_203161 | JGI IMG/M metagenome (GOLD analysis project Ga0307930, IMG submission 203161) | Saline water microbial communities from Organic Lake, Antarctica - #46 | ecosystem: Environmental > Aquatic > Non-marine Saline and Alkaline > Saline | place: Antarctica: Organic Lake...
CTGCTAGCCAAAGAAAATTCCTGGCCATTTCGAACCGGACGCACGCACTGTACAGAGGGACAATTGAATTACGATGCCCAACGGATATGTCCCCAGAATTGGGTCTCTGTGAGCACTGTGAGCCATCGCACTCCTGTTATGTATGTCTCATGTACAATGCTACAATGCTGCCAACTGGCAACGCTCGAATCTCGTGTCTCGTATTCTCGTATAGCTACTGTATCTTTCGTTGATTGTTGGATTTGGTTGGGTCATTTGTTGCATTCATTTTTTCGCATCTCTTTACTTTGTTGTAGGTTTGGCAGGACAGTAGACAGTATAGTAAGTAGTGCTGTAATAACTCAAGCTATCTGTGGCTGGCTAGGGTCGCTACTTCCTTTAGAAAGAAGTTGTTGCTACATTTATAATAAGTAGTTCTGTAGTCGGAGTCTACCTGTCGCTTGCCACAATAGTGCTTTGTGCACTGTGTGCTGCTTGTTTGCTGCGCATCTAGCTAGGCGTATAGCGGAGAGTATAGTTTGAATCCTGTTGGATAAATATCGAGGGAAAGTGCATTATTCACAATGAGACAACTCGAAATTAGGAGTGGTCAAAGCCGATACACTTAATATCGTAATTGTGAAAGGTTTGCGGCAGCGTTAAAAGTGGAGGCACCTCTTGGGTGGCTTGAGAAAGCAGTCTCTCGTGCAATATTATCAAGTGAACGATGACTGAAAACTGCTGCCTGAAACCTTACGCCCCTGGAAATTGCGAGGGGGGCTTAACCTGGGGAAACGAGACACTCAATTGTTATGTAAAATCAAAATGCCAAGATTGTGTGATGAGCACAGGCTTTAGCTCCTCAGGTTGTGTTCGCTGCTGTGCTACGGAGATGTCTTCATGTTCAAGCAGTGATGATATATTCTCAATGGGACTGACGGCATGGGCAGTAGCTGTGTTGATCGCAGTTGGGATTTGTCTCTTATTTACAGCACTATATTTATTAACCTCGAAAAAGCGAAACGAAGGTGTTCAATTCAGAGCCTTCACGTCTCATTCGTACTTCGTAGCCTTGCCTGTTGCGAAGCGTGGTGGTTTGGCTCCCAATGCAGGAGGCGAATGCAACGACGATGAAGTCGCGCTCGCAGACTCCGTCTTTCTCGTTAATAAAAGTGTTTCAGACTCCGACGTGGCTCCTCCTGTTGCTCGGCGCACCGTGCCGCCAGTTCTGGCAGTGCGAAGGGCCGTAAACCCCACACAATCTCAAAATATATTTTTCCTTGACGTTCAAACTGGTGCAACCCCTAGCACTGAATAAGCCGTGTGCTGCTCGTTACTGATTTATGTTGGGCAATGAATACGTTCGGAACTTTTGAGCTTTCTTTCACACGTTGCTGAGATTTGCTAACAATTATGAACACAAGGCGTTGCATGTTGCAAGAGGCTAAATGGCTGGCAGCGAAAGGGGGGGCACTTCTACGGTTAGTGAAGAGGGGGAAGGGGAGAGGCCATTTTTTTACCGGCCGCTGCCCCTCGATCGACTCGTAATTTCCAAGTGGCATATTGGAAATCAAAGGAGGCTTAAGAGCTAGAGCCGGTGTACGGTGTTCAAACCGAGCCAGCTTAAGGACATGGCCAAGACGGCAAGACGGCGGTGGACGTAGCTTCATTTCCGCCTTTTGCCTTTTTTTTCATTTTAACTAACAAATGCCAAAGCCAAAGAAATGCGACTGGGCTAAGTAGGTTTTGTAATTTCCTAACAGGAATTCCCGTGGCTGGTTGCTGGTTGCTGGTTGACTATTCAACTAGTTGGCCGCTGGCTATGTCCTGCCGTTCTGAATCATTTTGTAATTCATGTGTGCTTGCTAATAAGCCTTTAATTAGTAATAAGAAATTAGCGCTAGTTTTTGTACTTTTACTTCTATTTACCTATACTTCTTCCGGCCTCGTGGGCCATTTCTAAGTGCGGAAATTGTTTGATAGCCCAAGGCATTTCTCTAAGTAGCAGCCCCCGCGAGAGGGATTTCAGGAGCTCAGTTAGCTCGGTCTAATCGAATACAACCCAACCCAGTCCGGTCTCGCCTCAAATTCAATTCACGATAACGCAGTCGCAACTCATTTCAGCACCTAAGGCCAAGCCGCCGTAAACCATCATAACCGCCGATGATACTTTCGTTCGTGTAGACCAAGACACAAACTTCGGAAGAGTACCGTGGCGAAATCGAACTCCTTATTTGGTTCCCGTAGCTGATGCCGTTGGCGGAGATGCTACTTGAATTAGATGGGGAAGAAGAGGAAGAAGGCCGTCTACAGCAGCCTGAACGGCGGCAGAGAATGACGAATGGTAACCTAGCCCAGGAATCGACGACACGAAAGTGCTTCGATGTAAGCCCGAAGCTGATCGTTCGGTCGCTATCACCTCGGGGGCCGCTGACGCAGCGCAGCGAAGAAGCATCGAGTCTAAGGACGGCGACCTCTTCGTGAGAAGCTGGTCGAGAATAGTTGGGATGTCTGTACTATCTCCAATCGAGCAGCCTCCAAGAATTAAAATGACTCGAGGACGAAGCTCTGTGCACCAATAGTCGATGAGCTCGCGCACTTGAGCTGAGCTCGGCCTCGCCATGGTTCGAAGCTCCATCAGTTGAAAGTCTACACCATGGCGACCAGCGCTCCGAAAGAGGTGAGAAAGGAGCGCTGAACCTGGCGCTCCCTTTCGTTCGTCTCCAGCGACTAACAACAGGCATCCAGTGCAAACGCATTTTGGATGAGGCACAGTTGAGCGGAACATCGGCGGTTTGGTTGGAGACTGCGAGAATGATTTCGGCGCCCCGTGAAAACCCCTTTCCCAAGAGGTTGGAGGAGGCAAGGTGTCGATAAGAAGCGCCGGAAGAATAGTGCCAGGTGGAAGAGAGCCTTCACCTTCGGGGACGCACACTAGTGCATTCGCTTCAACCAGCGACAGGAGTCGACTGGACTGTTGAGCGCCCGTAGAGTGAGCCATGAAACAACCGCTTTCAGATACCCATTCGATCATAGCTCTATGGTACTCAGGCCGCTCTGGGTCGAGCTGAATGCTTTTCGTGATTTGAACGTCAACTTGAGGATGCATACACTGCGATTTTGGTACACCGGCAAGAAGTTTTAGGGCTGGCTCAATGAGAAGCCGAGCTGTGACGAGGCAGGAAACAGGATTACCCGGTAACCCAAACACGAAGCAATCCTTGCCTTGAGGGGTTTCGATGGAAGCAAAAGTGGTCGGTTTTCCGGGCTTCATGTTGAGGCGCCCGAAGTGCACAGTGCCAAGTTCCTCGAGAAGTGGTTTGATGTGGTCGGCTGAACCCATACTGACTCCTCCAGATGTGACGACGACGTCACATAATACCGTTGCATCTAGAATAGAGACACGAATGGCCTCTTTGTCATCCGAAAGAAGCCCGAGGTCGAGAACTTCAGCTCCAAAGCTCTGCAGGAGCTGAATCAAAGCAACCCGGTTTGCATCTCGAATACATCCGCCAGACGGTGAAGCTACAGGGTCTTTGATGAGCTCGTTACCAGTTGAGAATACACCAACAATTGTTCGCTTACTTACACGAACGGTTGTTTGTCCTAAGGTCGCCAGAATACCTAACTCAGCCGACTTCAACACTGCGCCTTGCTTGAGCACAAGAGTCCCTAATGGGATGTCTTTCCCGACCTGTCGCACATTTGCCCCAACTGCGACTTGAACTGAAGTCTGCATTACATGATTCTCGCCTTTAACCCGGGTAACCTTCTCAATACCAATGACTGCATTAGAGCCCATTGGAAGTTTTGCTCCGGTTGTTACGTATGCACATTGCCCTGGGCCAAGTTGTGATGTAGGGTCTACCCCAGCTGTGATCTGCTCATCAACGACGTAATAAGTCGCCGGATTTGTGCTACTGATCACTAATTGTTGTGCCTGTTCTGTAGCTACATTCACTGCATATCCATCAAGAACTGAAGCAGCAAAGGGTGGGAAGGGCTCGGCCGCTACAATGCTCTCTGCAAGGCGCCGCCCGCTTGCTTCAGCTGCAGGGATTGACTCAATCAACTTATCCTTCTCGTCACACAGAGCCAACACCGTGGAAATAGCTTCACCGACATCCGTCATGGAATATTTTGCCATGATATGGCAACCGTGTAAACTTGGGCTAAGCTTAATGTATTGAAGAAAGCAGGGCTAAATGTTATTGGGATTTCTTGAAATTCCTTCGGACTTACACTGACATCAATTATCATCAATATTTACACTGACATCAATTATCATCAATTAGGAGTAGCTCCTCGAAGCTTCGCGTGAAAATGCACCAAGCTCCAGTCGTGAGGCCGGGTTCAAATATTGCTGGACTGCACTGTAAGCGATTAATTCGAAGAGGAGAGCGAAATAAAAGCAGTTCAAAGTTTTGCCGAATCACTTTGGTAGCTACTAGCTAATAGCCTACAGTAAGTACTCCACTTCCAAGATACTCGCAAGCGATAACCTTCTGGATTGAGGGCTCAGCGCGCCCTACTGCTCAATCGTAAATATTTTTCACCTCTGAATGTTTAGACCTTTTCTTAACTCTTGCATCAATGAATCTCAGCAGATTGTAGCTTATTAATACGTAGCTCGTAAGCGTAGCCCTAGCTGCATCTGTACTACAGTACTACTGACTAGCAGTACTGTAGACCCAGCTCCTGTACGTTAATGTTCGGCGAACTCCACTAACGACCACGGCCGGCCGAGAGGCTGAGAGTCAAGTTTTGAAGTTTTCTCGGGTGTTCCCTGCAGTAGCTTTGTAGCTTTTGTTTTTTTCGTTGTCCATGCCATGCCAGTTGTAGGAAACAGGAAACGGGAAGATGGAAGACGAAAGACGAATGGAGTAAACCTCACCACTGGCATCAAAGTAGCCTAAGTCACACCGTTAGCTCACCATTCAGTTTTCAAAGTCGCTATCCGTCAACGATCTAGTGCAGATAATCAAATGAATTTGCAGTAGACTAGTCTACTTGTATCTCATCAAACTACTCATTCAGGTACTATTATATCTTATAGCATCGAGAGTGCAAGCTGCTGCTGTAACCTAGGGAGCTCGTTGACATTTTTTAACTAACGTGCACAGCAAAGTAGGTAAATTCTTATCGAGCAGACCTGTTGATTTACGTCAGTAGGTGCACTTTTGTCTCTTTTCTATTTCGGCAAATACATCAAGAATTGTTCGTCGAAACATCATAACTCAGATCAATGCTCCTTTATTTCAATTCGAAGTCGTGGTCGAAGCGCTATGGGCCCGATTTCTTCACATTTGACGTATTATCATACACAGTCAATCATGAAACTGAAGACCATTGTTGCGTGCCTCACAAGTACGCCACCTTTGAAGTGAAAGTGTCATCCGGTGATTCGTCATGGACAGTATCCAGACGCGCCAAAGATTTTTACGCACTGTGGAGCGAAGTCCGGTATGCACTATCGGATGCAACCATAGTGCCGCTACCAGTACCTCCTCCCAAAACGTTTGGAAAGAATTTCAGTGAAACCTTTCTTGAGGCGCGGAGGTCTTTAATGTCTGAATTTCTCGAAGCGCTGCTGGCTCAGTATAACAACGCGAAGGGACACCCAAATGCACGCAAAAAAATTGAAGAGTTCCTTGAATTTCCTTATGATAGATGAGCGGGATGCAAATCATGTGTGGAATACTCTCAAACTTCTTGTGCTGGGCTTATTAGATAAGATTGGATTATGCTCCCCCTGTGCAAAGAAAGAAGGGGGCAGGAATAGAACAGTATACAGTACCAAAGGTGAATCTTTTTGCACATGTAGCATGTGGAATATCAAACTATTAATTTGGGAAGGGATTGGGGATCCCATAGCCCATGTTCAATAGTGAAGAGTTAAGAATTAGATGAAGAGTTCAATTAAAATTTATGTTTTATGATTTATAATGATCAACGAATAACACTCGAGGACATCGACATAAACATAAGGAATTATTATGCCACTTCTGATTCTGATGTTCGAAGCTTACAGCTTACCGCCTACAGCGACAGCCCAAACACAAACACCGGATTGCCCCGTGGTTCCCAGGTGTGTAAAGTATTGCTTTGTTTTTTGCTTGAAGCCGGAGAAATAACACTGCCCATATAGGACATCCGCCTCCATATGGATATGGACCAACAACAACAAGAAGAACAACAAGAAGACACATTTGTAAAAGCCTAGCTAGACGAGAGCCCCGGGGTCTAGTTTGAGGCACTTCTTTTGTGGTCGTCCATTGGGGTGGGATCATTTTGATACTTCTCTTGAACGAAAAGAGTTCTTTCGGCCGAAAATGATGTGGAAATGGATACTGCTTGAAATAAAGAAGATGCATATTTGGCGTTAGCTGAGGCATTTGACTCTGATGCCCCAAAGACGTATCCATTGCTCTTGTCCACGAGAGATAAGACTCTGCCAACACTCTCAGCGTCCTGAATATTGAGCGTTTCAAAGCTTACCAGAGAAAAGTCATCCAAAAGTTCGCACATAGCTGCGTGAAGCCTTCGTCGTTTCTCGCGAAACGCGGCTTGGCCCTGCGTTTCGGGGGTGCTTGCGGCACCATCTTCGTCCCGCGCCAGACCAGGGTCGGCTGGTCGCGCGTCGAGATAAGGAAGTAAACGGTCCATATCTTGCAAATCCGTGAAAAATTCTAGGTTGAAAGGAAGGGCTCCAAATTGATTTAGGAGGTCGACCTGAATGCAGTTATGGCCATTTAATTAGAACTTCAACTTATGGTAACGAAGCCTAGTCCCGAATTGGCTGGGTTGTCATACCTTAGAAAGGACATTGATGTGAGGCATTTCAAGCTGCACCATCATCGTCAGGGATAACAGACTCGCAGAAATGAAGTTCGACGGGTCACTGCGCACAGAGGAAAGAACGCATCGAAATTAGAATGGGCGATAAGCTCGTGCAAAAAAAAAAAATGGGAAAAAAAACCTGCAGTGATGTGCGTCAATTAAATTCACGGCAGTGAGACGGTAATCTTCTTTCGTGAGGCGGTGCGCTACTTCGAGAACACTACTAGTGTGCGTGTAGAGCTCCATTTGACCTAAAAATGCAATGATACTGGTGTGAATATGGCCGCTTTAGAGTGCACCGAAGGGATCTGCTGGATGACGGAGTGAACTTTACCTGGGAAGTCGAAGACCAAGTACTTGGGACCTAGCTCGTCAAGCTTTTGGAGAAGCCAATCAAGATTCGCTTCGAGGTACTCAATACAATACATCAGACCCCCTACACAGTGGAGTTGGTTTAGTTGATCAAATTGTGCTATATGCATCGCGCTAAGGAAGTACGGTAGAGCCAGTAAGCTTACCGTTCGGACCAAGATTCATTTCTTCCATGACTACTTCTAGGCTAACGAGATCTGCAAGATCAACAGCTGCCTCATAGGGCGGATTGTCATTGGCCGGGTCTAAATTGACGATAGCCACGTCACGCCCTAACGCGCTAAGATACTGCCGCATGCCTTCACAGTAAGTAGTTTTTCCAGCACCAGGGGCGCCGATGACTAACTGGCCAAACCGAGTGGGCATCTCTAGGATCAGTGCTTTTTGAGCTATTAGAGAAAATTAGAGACGACAGCTGTCGATGGTGTGTTCTAATGAAACAACTGGGTACGGGTATCTTCAATTTGGTTGTATCTAGGATATTTGTAGGATACTGCAGGTAGTATTATGCTCGCTACTTCGTGACTAGTCGCAACTTCATTAGCTCCTGCTACAATAGCAGCTACAACTTGTACATCGCAGCATTTCTGTAAAGCAGTGCCCGTGTAAGTACTTATTACTTCACTCCCCATCGTTTGCGTAAATCTACGCACGTACAAGGGTACTACTGTAATTTAAGCTCCCATATATGAAGGTAACTCGCAGTGCTAAAATTTGCGTAACTAGTACCCTTGTACGTGCATAGATTTACGCGAACGATGGGGAGTGTACTTACTTTAAGTACCACGTTACACGTTACCAGCTAAGTACCACCCACACCCCACACCTGACACCTGACCTACTACCAAGGGTATCTACATCTGGGTACCAGCTCTGCTACTAATATGATAAAAAATAGGTTCTAGCTGTTTCCGCATACGTAAACGTTTTGACTGACATAAGTACTGAAATGTTACCAAAATATTTTGTGCATCGGATGGGTCTAGCATCTGACCACCTCCGCTCGCAATGCGTAAAGCTTCTTTTCATCTTATTATGCAACTAATTTCTTTAACAAACTTTCCTGAAACTCGCTTCGAGGAAGCGCCTCCTCTAGCAGGTTCTTTTTACTGCATTGTGGTTGCGCCCCTCACGTATCAGCCTTCAGCCACAGTGCAGCAGCATCGAAATAGCTTCAGAATCGAGATGCAAGGACATGAGCACCTAAAATCAAATAACATACATTTAGATAAATATCAAAGTAGAGATCTCGCGAAGTGATGTCGAAGCTAGCTTACCTGGGGATGTTCGAGGCTACTTTCTTTGCAGGATCTGCGGTTAGAAACGGGAGTTGGCAAGACATGGTGATGATATGCTTCAAATCAGAAAATCTGTGACACGTGCTCTATTGGCTCGCCATTAGTTTACATACTGACAGACCATTTTGTACTCCGCGCAAATTCGAGAAATCGAATTAGAGGCAGTACTAGCCCGACTGGTTGCGACACAAGGGAAAATCTGGGTAGTGACCCTTGCCATCGCACTGAAGAAGAAACTGTCAGAATCCATAGCAAAAGAATTAATCCTACTTCCAATTGTGAGCATAATGATCGACTTATCTGGTTTGATGCACGACGCCATGCTTCGTCGGCTTGTAAGGAGGCTGTTTCTATGTTTCTATGACCGCCCGAATGGACCTCCAACGTCCGGTCTAAAAAAAAAAACTCGGCCGAGGAAACACGTAGAACGTATTTTTTATCATATTAGTAGCAGAGCTGGTACCCAGATGTAGATACCCTTGCTACTACACTGCACTACGCGATCTCGGGGCGAAACAGGACTACAGTACTAGTAGTATGTATGTACAGTGCCGGTCTTTCGTTAGTGCAGTTCCGGGAAGTTTTAGGGAACCGAAGAATTAACGAACTTTCCCTTCGGGTTTGGTTCGCTTGCCAACTTTTTTTGGCGGAACTTTTAGTTCCGTTCCGTTCGTTAAGAAATGAGTAGCCGAACTTTTCGTTCGGTTCCGTTCGTTAAGGATGGAACTCCTACACCGAGTTAAATTCGGCATTCATGTTCAAATTCACTTGAAATACTGAAAATTTTCTTCTTTGGGGTCCCGGTAATCAGAAAAACAATCAGTACAAATCGGCTCCAAATCGATTTCCGCAATTTTATTAGTGAAATCCGCGGTTTTCAAAACAGCAGCTCGGTTCCATTTTGGGTTCGTTTCTAGTTCGTTAATTCCATGGAACCGAACTATTCTTTCGTTGCGGGTTCGTTAATTCGGCTGGAAACGAACTTTTCTTTCAGTTCGGTTCGTTAGTGTAGCAAAACCGAACTTCCCTTTCGGTTCCGTTCAACTCCTATTCACTAACGAAAGACCGGCACTGTGTATGTACGGCACAGAACCTGACAACTGACAACTGGCGACTGACGACCGATAGGCGCAGATCGATCAAGACTGAGGGACCGGACTGATGCGAGGGACTGACTGACTGTGAGGGAAAATGTCGATGAGCTAAACACAGGAGGACCTTTGCTCTTAATCACCTCTAAACTCTTAAGCATGCAGATGTTGTTGCGAGAAATGTCCATATAAATAACCCGTAATTTTACGTCAAATCGTTGGGGATTTCCATCAATATTTATGTGATACTATATTAGGGATTTTCTGCAACAGATGTTTAGTAGTACGTAGTACGTAGGGTACACACGGTAGACAAAACCGCAGTGTGTGCAGAACTCACCTGGCGGCAGAACTGCTGAGCCAAAAGCCAAGGAACCAAGCACACACTGTAGCTGTATTACTGGCTAGAACCAACTCGTGGACAAGCTGAACTCTTCAGAGCGTATGAGCTTTTCTTTGCCACATTACTTCCACTGCTAGTAGCTATGAAGAGAACGCCATTGCGTTAAAAGTGTTCGAGGGCGAAAAAGTAGTTCGTCTAGGCCACTTGAGCCAAAACATTTCTATTTCATTCAGCATTTAGATAGATGGAAGTCTAGCTAGACCCTGATTGCTCATATTACCTTTGCTTGTCCTGTTTCTGGTACTCAATTGAAGTTGGTAATTTGGAGATGTTTCAAAGTCCAGTGGCACTAGGGCCACATGTGGCAGCGGCGCTCGGTGAGCTCACCAATTTCTCAGTAGCTGAACCCGACGAGGAAACATTCCAGAGCACAGCTATAATGGCTGCTGCAAAGGCAGCTGAAGCTCGAACCTTTTTACGATTTGCGCAAGAGAATCAAGCTGATTCAGCTGGTTCTGATGTTGATGCAACTGACCGTGAAGCCGATGCATTAGCCTCTGCGGACTGCTTAGGCAATCTTTACGACGCAGCAGCACAGATTGGTGGATCCTCCAACGCGCAGCAAGAGAACAGTGAAGAACTTGAAATGGAATACCTCGGTATCGTACATGAGTCCATGGTAATGAGTGAGTCAATTTCGAACGCTAGCACTGTGTTTGAAGGTGCTAGCATTTTCAAGCAGCTTTTAGCCCTCAACCTTAATTTTGGGGCTGGCAATGACGTAAACCAAATCAATTGCTACCCTAGTGTCCTTCGATTCCGAGCTTCCCTTCATTTGGCCATCGCTGAGCATGCTAAGCAGCTGCGATCCAAATTCCAAGAGCGCCTAGCTTCGCTCATCCTTCGCATGCATTGGCCCCGGACCGACGGTTCGACCTATGTGTTCTTGTCCGACCCTGACAGCCCCGAGGCCGTTGAGTTCGAACGCACTTGTTTTCACCTTGCGAAGCTGCAGTCTCAGTGCCGTGCCCAGGACCAAGCCAAGCTTCAAAGCTTGTGGGTTGTTGACATCCTGCTAGCTCCCGTAGTTGAGCGTTTCGCATTTCACTTTTGCCGCGGTGCCCTTGCTGAAGAAAAGGCGTCAACGCCGCTGCAGACCACTGTCAAGCCCAAGTGGCACACCGACTTCCTCCTGCGTTGCGCCCGATCGGCGAGAATCTTCCTCGTTGAGACTATTCAACCGATCCTCGCCAAGAGTGGACTAACCGACTGTGCCGCTTTTGGCTTCTTCTTGCGTGGTCTTGTATCGTTGGCTCGTGAAAAGCTTGCAGCGTACTTTGCTGACGAAGTTTACGGCATGAATGACGATGCGGTGATTTGCCAAGTCATCGATGAAACGCTTCTCTTCGAGCAGGCCCTCCACGAGGAGTTCAGCTACTTTGCTTTTAGCGCTTCTTGCCCATTCGCTCACTGGCCACGGGCGATTGACCTTGTCGCGCATTACGCTTTCCCTCGTTGGGTTCACATTGACGCGCAAGCTGCCGAGGCCAAGTTCCTCGAGATTTCAAAAGCCGTAAATGCGTGGGACATATGCCCTTGGAGCCAGCGCGAGGGCAATGCGAAAGCTAGAATGCCGACGCTTCGCCCAATACGATTTGCGGCGTCTTTCATATCGATGCTTCACGCAATCACTGAGCGCTTCCGCCTTTTGACGTCCCGGAACCAGCAGCGCTACATCGTCGATGCTATCCAGAAGCCGCTCCTCGTTGAATTTCGCGAAGCACTGCACCGTGAACGCTTATCGCTCAAGGGGGGCTTCACTCAGGCGAACTGCGTAACTTTGTGCCGCATACTCGAGTCTCTGCAGTGCTTGTGCGTGGCACTTCAAGACCTCTCGGGTGACCTCGTGTATACAGAAATGCAGTCATCGGATTTGAGCCATTATGCGGAGCACGAGTTGACTTCTCTTGAGGCCGGCCCCGCAGTTGCCACAGCCGTGGAGACCGTGAGCTGCAAGAGCACCGTGCATGCTGCGGAGGCGAAGATGTGGGGTCACCTGGGGCCGGTCGAGCGTGACACTCAAACCATGTACCATTCCATGCTGGTCGACGTGTCAAGGAACATTGAGGTCAAGTTTGAGCACTTCACCCGAGGTTATGCGCCTTGGCTGGTGGGCTCGACAAGCACTTCGGACGAGGCCATTGATGACGTGTCCCCTCATTTTCGCTTCGTAGTGGGCTGGATGCGAGGCTTTCTGGGCACAGCGCTGTGTTCCGTTGGGCAAACCACGTACAACTCGTTGGGCAGAGCAGCCTCCAGAACTCTCAATGCGTGCGCCATTGCTCTCGTTCATAAATTAGATGCAGTGTCCCACAAGATGGGCGCTCAATTGCACACGGACTTCATTTTCATGATGAATGCGCTTGTCAACGATTCAGACTTCAGCTCGCCTATTGAAACGTACTTCAGTGGTCTCACTGAGGTGTCGCGGCTTCTTTCCTTGTCGAGCAAGCAGCTTCAGTCCCTTCTTGAGAGCTCAGCGCAACTCTTAGGGCACGGAAGTTGCCCTAACAACCGCCTCGACCAACAATCGCATACTCACGTCGAAGCTATGCTGGCAACTCACGGTATACACGAAACGCCACAACACGACGCCATCAGGATTTTATGGAAACGGGCGCGTGTATAGAGCACATCAGGAGCCCAGTATAGCATCGTCGCTCTTGTGCCTTTTGTATTTAGAATATAGAATATAGACTAGTCCCCAAAATCCGAAATCGGAGATCGAAGAACCACACTTCCTTGGCACTCGACATGAATCATAAACCATACACCTCGGACTTGTAGGACAGAAATCATATAGGTATTGATGTGGCCGATTTGGTATACATATATGAGGAAGGGAGATGCCGGTGTGGGGTTTGAAAGCTGCCGCTTAGTAGTCGACAAACTCCTCATGAGCCACTAATCATCAACGACAACACGTCAACGCCGTGACACCGTTTCTAATTCGTTTCTTCGGTCACTAAATTAAAAAATAAGGGCATTAAACAAGAAAGGAAGTAGTTATATGGCCATTCTTGATCCTTGAGCACGTTGCTCGCAGCCGGTGGATATCGGACGTGCCAATGTCTAAATTATATGCCACCACGAGGAGTATGCTATCGCACTGGGAGCGATGCCCCCTGAACACTGGCTTTTACGTCAGCAATTGACACTTCCCGGCGGTGGAAGATCCCTGCCGCAAGTGCTGCTTCGACTCCCGTCTCGTTGAACACGTGTGTGAAGTGCTCGGCTGCTCCAGCTCCACTTGACGCAATGAGCGGAATGGTGATGGCGCTCGCCACTGCACGAATCAAAGGCATCTCATAGCCCGCGCCCTGCCCATCTGCATCAATGCAGTTCAGCATGATCTCGCCCGCTCCCAGCGTCTCACAAGCGCGCGCCAGAGCAATTGCGTCAATGTCGCGCCCTTCGCGGCCCCCCTTAATGGTGGCTTGATACCAGCACAGCGTTTGCCCGCTTGCGCTGGGTGCCGGGGCCGTCACCACCGTGTGCTTGCTTGCGTCAGCTGCTGAATCCACGTACACGCGCCGTGGATCGATTGAAATCACCACCGCTTGGCGACCGTACACATGCGATATTTGCTCAATGGCACTATCTCCCGTCGGCGCTTCGCCAGCAATTAGCTTCTCGGCAGCGTACACGGCGTCAGTCCCTAGCGAAATCTTGTCTGCGCCTGCGCGGAAGTACCTGCACCATTCGCGACAACAAAGAGAGATTAAGAAAAGATCTGAGGAAATGCAGACTCAACTGCGTGGCAGCACTATCAGCCCACCTCGAAGCGACTTCAAGTGCGGTCCATTCGCGGCCTGTGGAGTCGATGTAGCCCCGGATGCCACCGCCCACGGTCAGCGGCACAAAAATGTTTTCTGAAGCTTGCTCAAGCACTTGCAACATTGGTGCATCCTCCAACACCTCTTGCCGGAAGCTGGTGATGTTGAGAAAGACGACCTCGTCAGCCCCTTCCTCGTAGTAGCGCTGTGCGAGCGCAACAGGTTTACCTAAGTTACGAACTGCGCCTTTAGCTCCAACTTCCTCAGAAGGTGTCTCCCGCACATCATACTGCGCACATCAAAAATGAAATCAGCCCAATCGTACAAAAAAAAAGGTCTATGGCGTTTTAAAAAGACGAAAACAAAAAGCGCCAAGAATTAAAACTACTGAAACAAGTGACTCGCCCTAAGAAGCAAGTAATGCGCGTGAGATACACACCTGATCGCCCTTGGTGACCACCAGATCGCCAGCGTCGTTGGATCGCACGTCCAGGCAAGCAAGCACGCGTTTAGCGAGACCCGTGGAGCCCTCAACCGCAATGTAAGTTCGTGGAGCCACGACCGTGGCCTGTATACAACACAGGGTACACAAAAACACCATAACAGGCACCAGGAGCTTGAACACTTGGACTGGTCTTAAAAAAATAAAATTAAGTGCACAGATGGGCAACGGGGTAACCTGTGCGTGCTGGTTCAGGAAACGGCCGAGGAGCTGTAAGCCCACTGCTCCACTCTTCTCAGGGTGAAATTGCGTGGCTACAACATTGCCCTTCTGAACCGACGACACGAAATCGTGACCGCTGTATGAAGTAGTGGTCAAAGTCCAGGCTGCATTGGCTGGCTCCGGCACCACCCGGAAAGAGTGCACGAAGTATACCTTGTCTTCCGTTTGAAGCCCCTCGAGCACACACGACGCATGCTCACCGCTGAACTTGAGCCCATTCCATCCAATATGTGGCACTTTTAAATTGGGCAAGGCATCCGAATCTCGGAAGTGGCGCACAATGCCGGGGATGACACCGAGGCCCTGGGAAGAAGTGCAGGTAGGATTAGTGAAGTATGAGCAAGCAAGAATTGACGATAAATGACGGCCGTGGACATACCGCTACATCAGGAGTTTCTTCAGAGCCCTCAAACAGAGTTTGCATGCCAAGACATATCCCGAAGAAAGGGCGACCCGAGACAATGTAGGCTTTGAGAGCCGATACGAGTCCACGCGACTGTAGTGTCGACATGGCATTGCCAAAGCTTCCCACTCCGGGAAATACCAACACCTGAGCAGCTGCAATACTTTCGGGAGTCGAAATATCTTCAACTTCGAAGCCGAGATGACGAATGGCGTTCCTGTTATGCGAAAAGGTCTAAGCTAGCTAACTATCAGTAGCACTGAAGTTATGCATAGCATCGTACAGATACTGGGCCACACATCATGCACACAATCAAACACAGTCGGTACCGAACGCTGCGGACGTTTCCGGCCCCATAATCCAAGAGCGAAACTGAAAACGGAGGAGCTGCCATAGCTCGATTGCACGTGTCGGAACCTAGATTCCTCGAGGATTCGGGCGAAGGCAAGGATGAACGACTGAACGATGCGCACAACACTTGCTGTCTCTCGGGTAATAAGTAATAAGAAGGGCAAAATTTGCCCTCAACCCTCAACCCTCAGGCTCTAAACGATTTTTAGTACTACAGTACAACAAGGAATTCGATTTCCAACAGGAGAAGTACAAAATTTTGAGCCTCAGTCTCGTAACATGACAACCTCTTAACACCCGGAACTACCTGTACTCACTTGATTCTTCGTTACTAGTACTTCTGTAGTTCTACGAGACGCCAAATTAATTTACGTACACATACGTATGCACGTACTGCCGTACTGACAGCGGCGCGGGGGCGCCGCGTCACGATCAACGAAGGCGTTTTTATGTCTATACCGTTTTCGATTCTCGATACCTTGAAATGGATGCCGTGATGGAGCGTGAAGCCTTTCTGCTTTTGCGGGATTTTTTTTCGTCTGAATTTGGCGAAATTCACGGAATTTCGTTGCGGTACCCTGATTCGACGAAATTCGTTTCTTAGTGCAATTTCGCCATATTTCGGCTTTGTACTCGTTCTGACTTGTTGAGTCAGCAGTTGGCGACGACATCGACAACAGTTCAACAGCGACGATGACAGCGACAATATCAGCGACGAGCAACGAGGCCCAAGCGCAGCCATCTTAGGCTTGTCGCTTGTCAAAAGCGGCGCATTCAGGAATTAGGCCTGTCGAAAGGAAGTGCCTCGAGATGATACTGCGGCGCAGGGGGGCTAGGTATCCGGTGTTGCTACCTTGCCTTCTTTCTGTGCCTTCTATGCCTTTGACCCCCCATTTCGGCTGTATATGGCACCCATTGGCGTTTAGTGGATTTCGGCAAACGAAATTTCGCCAATTCCGCCTCATCAGACGAAATCGAAACGGAATTTCGTATTATATCCCGATGGCCGCCGTAAAAAGCAGCCAAGGCGTGAAGGAAATTTGAATGGAAGTGAAGTAGGGGATGGCATGAAGAAGGTCTAAATGCGCAATGGCATGTGCTGCAAGAAGGAAATCGTTAGAAGGGAAAGTGCAAGTAGTGTCGGAAGGTGTACAGTTTGAGATCGTGTCGAAGTGTAGACACTTTGTTTTACTCGTCACAACTTTTTGACCACCGCCACCAATGTAGCTCTTTATGTCTTACTTCCCAATGGTGCTCTGCGCCCTTGTCTTATCTCTTTGTTGCTCGTCCGCGTTGTTCGTTGATGAATGAGAAAGTACTGTACGTCATCGTGTTACACTCTTTATGCTTTACGTTGTCGACCTCCTGTTTCAAGCAACTGACGCGCTAAATGTTACTGTACACTTCGCACGTCCTTGCGGTATCCTCGTCGTCGCTCAACCTTCAAACCATCAAACCCTCCACTGCGCACATCATGATTGATCTCACCTACTGCTGCACTGCGCTACAGAAACTACTACTGCCGTATCTATAGCAGTACGTAGAAAACGCTATCGCCATGTCATAAGTCACACATGTGAGACGACAGTGTAAGCATGCGAACCTGTGTTAAGCACGTGCTAGCATATGAAGACGTGCCAAAACAAGCACGCAAGGGTCTTTTGTGTTTGTGATGGAACTGACGGACGGACACAATTCAGTGAGAGCAGTTTTGTGATGCCCTGGTGTGGTATAAAAAGAAAAAGGGGAAAACCGAACTCAGCAAATCCAAGAGAAAACTTTGCTGCTATTAGCTAGCTTTATCCCGGTTTAAATGGGGGTTCCGGTGATAACACGATCGCCGGTTTAGCTCGGGGTCGTAAGTCGTAAGTAGTTTCTGTACCGACTTACGTAATACAGGGAGGAATTATCTGCTCAACTCCTTATTCCTCCTCTGCATTTTTTCTTTGATTTGTTTGACGATCTTTTTATCTTCTGCTTTTTCTTGGCTTGAGGAGATCACTTTCGAAAGATTTTTGTTCAACAAGACCAAGAAAAAGGTGCCGAGACTAAAGATGATAACAATGCTCTGAGCTCACGAGAATGCCCGGAATATATTTTGTTACAAAGAATCTTCCAATATTTTGGAAACTCCGTGGCGAATTTCATTTCGATGCGTTGTACTTTGGAAATCGAGTCTATACCATAACATGCATATTCTGAATGCCCCTCTCTTCAACGCAATCAGACATGGTGCGCGCCCTTGTTCTCGCTCTAGTGGCGGCGTCGGCTTCGGCCTTCAGCACTCCTCGCATGGGACTTGAAGGTAATCATTTAACAGCTCGGTATGTTGGCTTTCCAGTCTTTGGGGTGAATGTTGGTTTGGTTGGTACTTCCAAGACTGATTAAAAATTGTTCACGTTTTTGAGAACAATGCCGGCAGCTGTTGAGATAGACTACTCGTTAGTCTATGCAAAGTTATTCAACAAAGTTATCAAGGACTTATTTTGCACTTGTCACGTCTTAGGTATGGCTGGTATCTCGAACGAGGTGGGAAGTGGCTCTGCGGGGAAGCCCTTCACCAACACCGCCGTGTGGGACCCTCTGGGCTTCGGATCGCTTTCAGACACTGTTGAAGGCGAGCACTCAGGTGTGATGCCGCACGCTAAGTGGATGCGTGAGGCTGAGCTCAAGCACGGTCGCGCCGCGATGCTTGCCTTTGTTGGCACTTGTGTCGCAGCCAACGGAGTGCACTTCCCTGGGGAAATGGGCGGCTACTACTATGAGGCCGGCCGGTGGGAAGATGGCCTTGCCTCAGCGCTTTCTACCAATCCTTTCGGCATGGCTCAGCTTCTCCTCAGCATCGCCCTTATTGAGGTTAACCGTTTCTCTTTATGAAGGCGCGCTGTGGCCTTAAGCCGTTAACTTTGTATTCTTTCGGTGTGTTAGGGAACATCGTACAGCGGCGAGTTCTGGTCAGGTGGTGGCGCGCGCGAGGCCGGTGACCTGGGCTTTTACCCTTTTGGCAAGGGCAAGGGTCGCGACATGGACAAGATGAGGCTTTCTGAGCTCAAAAACGGCCGCCTTGCCATGATTGCCATGGCGGCGTTCTTCTCCGAGCACCAGATCGATGGCTCGGTTCCATTCCTTTCGGGCGCCATTTAAGCCTCAAGCCCCAATCCCGGTGACGTGCTGATGAGCCGAGTTACATACGTTAATGAACCAATTCGAGCGCTTGGTGAACAGTTTAGGGCTGTATGTCCACCATTTGGGTTTATTAAAGCCCCTATACTTCCTATTTCTGAATCGAACTGCCGACTTCAAATAGAACATAGAGGCTAATAGAAATAGAAGTAAATAGACAGTATGTCGCGAACATCGGGCGTTAAGGAAGCCACTATCTTTTTCTTACTTAGGGGTCTGGTAAATTTAATATTAAATACCCCCCAAAAAAACAAAGAAAGGCAAGTACGCAGCAGCTACAGATCACGGGAGCACGGAGAGGCGGCCAGAGGCGGAGGCGTAAGCGTAAGCGTATAGCGTATAAAGAAAAACGCGCTAGTGACCAGTGACTAGTGAGCTTAAATCGAAAAGGCGAAAAGAGCTTTAGAGTTGAAAGCCCCATTGAGAGCTTGAGCTTGAGCCGCGATTGCGATTAGTGTTAGTGATTAGGGGTTTGATAGCTGTGGAGCAGTGGAGACAATATTGAATATAATGAATATAAATACGATTTAAAATTGATGAAGAGCCGCGGATGCTCGTGCACCTCCGCTGTGCAGCCGTGCAGCCTCGAAACTCCGGCGGCTTTGCTACTCTACAATATGTTATCAGGAGCTGCACATAATTGCTTCCCAATTCATATGTGCACCACCATTTTGATGACAAATTTCCCATGTAGTTTTACGCTTGGCGTTGCGCTCTTCTCCTTCCTGCCCAGCTGTGTCTCAAACTTGTTCGCGCAGTTCAGCACTATTCCTCCATCCCCTCGTCCCGTCCCGTCGACCCAATTGTAATAACTCAAGGCCCATTGAGTACCCAAATATGGATGGGGTCGATACGCGATACGTCTCCGTCTCGTCCCGTAGAGTGCCGTTGCATGTTTCCGATCCGTTGGACTATAATGGATTCGATCTTCATGTATGCTCAGGCTCAGATGTTCCTCCATCTCACATTCACATTCAAATCAGATCCAACGACACGTCCATTGTTCCACAGAATGAATGTCAATTTCCAATATTTCTTGGTGAACTCGAACTAATACAAACCCAAATGA
>Ga0307930_1001349_pt1 | contig 19443 bp, 20 predicted proteins | sample OrgLakmetageno46_FD_203161 | JGI IMG/M metagenome (GOLD analysis project Ga0307930, IMG submission 203161) | Saline water microbial communities from Organic Lake, Antarctica - #46 | ecosystem: Environmental > Aquatic > Non-marine Saline and Alkaline > Saline | place: Antarctica: Organic Lake...
TTTGCCAACGCGTGGCAGCATGGCAGGAGAGGCCCCTTTGGGAATAAGCACCTGCTCAAAAGGCCTTGTCTCTGTGGACCAAGCAGAAGTGGGCAATGACGAAACTGCGCTAGGATTCCTATTGGCGGCACTTCAACGAGACGGTTGTGTGGTGCTTCGTCGGGGCGTTTCATCGGAAATATGCGATGAGATCGAAGATCAATTTCGCCCTTATTCTGAAGACGTCGGTGGCGCTTCTGTAGGGAGCGCACTAGCCCGTTCGAAAGCGTGTTGGGCAATGGCGGCTCATTCGTTGATTGTCGCGATATGTGAGGCAGTTTTGGGACGCCAAATCTTGCGCGCTGACGAAAATGCACTGGCTACAGCAACGCCGGAAAGTCCCTCTGACGCGACTCCACGAATCCCTTGGCAGATTCAGTTGGCATTGACCATACCGAAGCAAGCTGGAGGCCTGAGCCAACAACTTCACCGCGACGGAGACTTGAGCCTGCTTGCTCTCGCAGATCTTGCAAAATGCGATCACGCTCTATCTGTCATCTGGGCTCTTGACGGAGACTTTACTGAGGCTCGAGGGGCTACGCGTGTGTGTCCTGGTTCACACAATTGGAAGCGCGATGCCAGCGCGTGGCCTACGGATGAGATGCACCAAGCTCCCTCAGCCGTGATGCCCCGCGGCTCTGCCGTCATATATACAGGCCGCACCGTGCACGGGGCGGGGCACAATCAGACGGATTCTCCACGAGTTGCTTTCAACATGGCGTACAACAGTGCTTGTCTCAAGCAAGAGGAAAACATGTACGTGGCAACTCCCCCGGTTATTGCTACGGCCCTTCCTCAGCATCTGAAGGAGCTCATTGGTTACGGGTAAGTATAGTTCTTAATTCGAATTGCGACGAGAGGCCGCATACACAAATTTGAACACTTTTTCACCATCATTCATCAATGCGAGTCTCATTCAGTTCCGTGAAACTCTGTTTATTCGACAAAATTGGATTGGATTAGATTAAAACAGTTCAGTATATAAGTGATGACCAGCGTAGAGCAAAGAAAGGCCACCAAAAGGGAGAGCATAAATTACAGAGCCATAGCAAATGGGAGACATCATGAAGGCTAAGGGCCATCTCAAATCACGCGGATTATATTGCATATTGCCCACTCTCCAGGCTCCGGGAACGGGAACTCATTAGCTGTGCAGTTCCAAATTCCCAGGGGTTACATAGAGATCTACATGGTCACTAGTGCTTGTTTACCCGGCTAAGTCCCCTTCTGCTGCTTTGCATTCCATTTCTTGCTCTTTTTTATTTTTATTTCTGGCCCTTTGGCCTTCGGGGCTTGTGGGCTCGTGACAGTGTCGTTGTTCCTTTCTTGGTGCTAAATTGCAACATTGAACTACCATTTCCACCGAATTGGGACTTTGGGCTTTTCCTTTGGAGCACCGGGCTTGTTCAGCCTTCGCCCTCACGACGACTCTGCCGGGGTCGGCACCTGGATGAGGTCCCCTCACTTCTCAACTTCTCAAATGAAGTCAATAAAAAGAATATATTCCATTCATACAATATTGGGGCAAAATGCTCAGTACTTCGCAAGTCGTGGAAAATGAACAAATAACGCGTTTTTGAATTAGGCAATGGTTTGGGCTCCGCACGAGTGTAAACGACGCTGAAACCTTTAGAACAGCCACAGCCTGCAAGACTAGAATCTATACCTCCTAGTCGTGCATCAGAGCCCATAAATCAGTTGGCCGATAAGGCCATGGGTGATGAAGCAGTTATCTCGAACGAGGGAGAAGTCCGCCAGCCGGCCCACAACGAGGCGGTCGAAGGTCTCGCTGCTGTATGGGTGGACCCTCACAGTGGAGCAGAGTTGCCACTCTTTGACGGTGTGCTTCCGCCACCTCCCGATGCTGATGACGGGGAGGACAGCGCTGATGACTCCTCGCTGGAAGATGGATCCCTGGAAGGTGGGTCTCAAGAAGGCGGCGGAAGCGTGCACGAACCGACGCACGAGGGAGAAGAAGAGGATAGTGCCTCTTTGAAATCATCTGCAAGTCGCTCGGTGCCATCCTTGCGATCTATTGGCCGCTTGACCATTTTTGCGAACAAGTTTAAGGACAAATCCGAAGGCAACAATGGCACTTCTGAGGCGCTCAAATCGAACGCTGAGAACTCCGCTACCTCTCCACCGAAAGCTGCAGCACCCAGCAGCAACCTGTCTAGAGCATCTGCTAAGGAAGGAGAGAGTGCAGGCAAGAAGGCTAGTGCTAAGGACTCATGGAGTGGCAGTCTTTTCGGTGGTGGGAAATCAACAAACAGTAAGCCGACCGGAAAAGGCAATCACGACAAGCAGAAAAAAGCACTGGCAGAGCCTAAAGAAGCGCCATTCTTAGGGCCGAGCGAGCTGTGCGTCGTGCTAGTAGAAGCACGCGGCCTTGAGCACCCTGATCGAGCGCAGCAACATGGAGCTGCTGGCAGCAGTGAGAGCTCTGGAGACGAACGTCCTGTGAGCTGCTCGGTCGTGCTTCAGTGCAACGACCAGGTCACGACTCCAGCTAGACCTTAAAGAGATTACCCATGTCGCACACACGTAAATGAGTTTAGTTCTCAATTACATTAGCAATAGCCTTGACTTTTGAATTAAGGCTTCTCTCAATGCTTCTGAACACTTCTCCACAGGTAAGTCGATCGGCAGTGGTGCACGGTACGCGGATTCCTGTCTGGCAGCAGTCTTTTCGCTTCTTGGTGTCGAATCCCCGAAAAGCCATCACGCTTACTGTGGAACACCATGACCCACTGCAAGGGGACGATATCGTGGGCAGCTGCAGCATTCCCCTCAAGAACCTTGGAATGATGCCTCGACCAGCAGCAGCAGCAGCAGCAACCACCGAAAACACTCCTGCTCCTCTAGGAGAAGGAGGAAATGGTGCCATCAATCAAAGTACAACCACCATAGAAGGAGAAGCGCCCCGCAGTGAACCACCTCCAAGGTGTGACGTTGTGCAATGGTTCGATTTGTTCCCTGTACCGAAGCCGAAGCCTCCCAGTGCTGCGGAAGAGAACAACAACGACAATCGCGGTGACAACGACGAAGGTGGCAGTGGTGGTAGGGGCATTGTGATGGGGAGCTTGCGCGTTGGTCTACGCTGGCGACCAAGCGCACGATCCGCGAAGGAAGCGCAGGCAGATCATGACGCCCTGCTCATGCCTCCTCCGAGTTCAGAGCCCCCGATTGATCCGGTGGAAGTCGCGCGTGCTGCCACTCACAGTGAAGTTATGGCCCGCCCTTTGGAACTGCCTCGCGGGCTCTTTGGAGCCAAACTCGCAGTGGCCACCACCGCTGCGGAAGCCAAAAGGGCTGCAGCCGCCGATGCAGAGGCGCAAGCGGCCGCTCAAGCAGCAGAAGAGGCCGTCGAACCTTCGCCCAACCAGCTGACAGTGAGGGTGGTACGAGCGCGCAATTTGCCCTGCGCTAAAGTGAAGGTGGCGCGGCGCAACGGAGAAACTTGCAACCCTGTAGCAACCGTCAAGCTCACGGGCAGCGAGCAAGCGAGCCACCACGGGAGCAGGCAAAGCGCTGTGAAGCTGCACCGCTTAGACCCCATCTTTGAGGACACCTTTCAGTTCCCGTGCCGCGCGCCACCGGCAATTGGGTCTCGCGCGTGGCGCCGCCGCAAACAGAAAGAAGAAGCTGCTAAAAAGTCCATCTTCAAGCGCGCACCACCGCCGTACCAAGCCCCGGTGCTCGAGATCACCATCGAAGACGACGACAAAGAAGCAGCCAACGAAGTGCTGGGAGTGCTCCACTTGCCCCTGCTTCTCCTCGACACCGAGAACAAAGAGGCATCGTCCTCAAAGAAGAAAGAGGCTGCTGCTGTCAAGGCACCTCCAAAATCGCTCTTTGGTTCAAAGAAGACGAATGCCGCTGTCAGCAGCAGCAATAGCAGTAGCAGTGGTACCTCTGTACACCCACCAGAAGATGGCAGTCCTCAGCTGGTACACGACTGGCGACGCGCTTTACTCGAAGGGCAGCGCCCAGTGCGCCAGTGGTGGCCTCTTGAGAAGGCTGCAGCCAGCACAACTGGTAGTGGTGGAATCGGTGGCGCCTTTGGGTCACTATTTTCTGGCTCCTCGAATAAAAAGAAGAAAGAAGCAGAGGCTGCGGCGGCTGCCAAGAGCAACGATGGCGACGAAGAGACGCCAGAAGTTCTGGTGGAGCTTCGATGGGCTTTCAATGAAGATTTAGTTGAGAGCGAAGACGAGGAGAGCGAAGACGATGATGACGACGAACAGAACGATGCTTTGAAACTTTCGAACATTGAGGTATACTCAGGCTGCTGCAGGGAAAGTAATGTAGTGTAGAATCAAGGCATACTTCGATCCTTGAAAATGCCATAATACCAAACTTAACTTCTGCACAGCTTGTGCAACACCGATGTTGCATGTTTCTGATTTTGTTTTCTGTCTTATTCTTCACCGTGTGTGTACATTCGTGGTTTCTTTATCTTTCTAGGTGCTCGAAGGCGATGCTCTCATCTCTTTACAGGCGGAAGCTCTAGAGAAATGCCGAGCACTGGCAGCGGCATGGACTAAGCTTAACTTAATCCCTGACCCGGCCTTGCACTCACGCTCCGTGCTTGACGGGTCAACTCTCATGTTATTACTCCAAGGCGATGCCGCAGCTTCCAAAGCGGCCAAGGCTCAAGCGAACAGGCGACACGAAGTAGCTGCCACTGCCATGAAAGCGATTCGAAACCAGACCGCTTCAGCATCGTCTCGCGCAGCGACCCCAAAAGAAGCGCGCGACAAGAGTGGCAATGCCAACAAGGAAGAAGTAGTGCGGCTTACAGCACATGTAATCAGTGCTGAAGGGCTGGTGGCGCTGGACAAAGGTAAAGAACTTCATGGTGATGATTGGTATAGTGCATGGCTATGCGATTCTTTCATACCAGTAAGTATTTCTTTAGCTCTTTTTTTTCACTCCTCTTCACCGCCGTGTTGTCAGGAGGTACCTCAGACCCCTATATTACATTAGAGCTCGTGCAAATGCCGGAGACACCTTCGTCGTATGCGTCGGCTTCCGAAGAAGCCTTGAATCTATTTCCTATACCGAAGCAACCTAAGCACAAGACTGCAACCGTGAAAAAGACTCTGTCGCCTCAATGGGACGAATCTTTTGAATGGGTGCTGCAGCAACCTCCTGCATCTCTTTCATCGTCCTCCAGTCAACACCACGAGCTCATCGATACCCAGCTAGCTAAAATAGGGCTACGATTGATTCTGGCTGATGCAGACCTCCTCTCCAACGAGTCCCTCGGAACCCTCCTCGTACCTCTGCAAGACCCCACAGGCGCACCTGGTGCAAAACTTGTTGGCTCACCGCCACCAGAAGGAGGAGGCAGCAAGAGCACTGGCGCCATGAAAAGCAAAAAGAAGGAGCGGCCCTCAAACAGCAACACCAACGAGCCTCCTCCGTCTCTGACGAGCGGGAGTGAGATTGACTTCTGGGTGCCAGTGGGCGGAATGGCAGGTAGCAAAACGAAGCAACAGCCAGCGAGTGGGAAGGTAGGTTACGTAAAAATAAGTGGTCGATACCATTTAGCCCATTATTATGAATGCAGAGGGGCTTATTATGATTGCACAGTGTAATCGAATTTCAAAAATGAACTCAAGCGTTGCACATGCCTTCCTTTTGTAGGTGCGGCTAAAGTTGAGTGCCGAACTGCCACCTCCTCCACCAGTCTCCGACTCCAAACCTCGAGAAGAAGACGAACTCAAAGCTACGCCTCTAGCGGAACCTCCGTATTTCGAAGAGTACGATATCAGTGGTAGCGACAGTACCCTAGGAGTGACTCCGGGCGAGCCGAACCTTTTGTTGGTGGCTATGGTGCGCGCGCGCGGTCTGATGGCAATGGATACCAACCTTTTCGGGGGTAAAAGGATGGAAACTTGAATGCTTCTCGTTTGTCTACCTCTCGCACGCTCCCTCTTATCCCTTTCATGTTATTTTCATCTCTTCATTGTATGACTACACTCTCTCCCTCTTTATTTCTTACATGTGATCATTCACAGGACCAGCAACGTCCGACCCAGTTGCTAAACTAAAACTATCACAGCAAGACAACGGCACAAAGAACAAAAAGAAGAAAAATAGCAAGAAAGGAAGCAGCAGCAAGGAAACATGGTCGACGACGATTGTGAAGGAAACACTGACTCCTGAGTGGCACAACGTCTTTGAGCTTCCTGTCAATTTTGACCCTAACGCATGCCTCGACATTCAGGTGGGGCTTGAATAAGAAGGATAGTAGAAACGAAATTTTAGAATGAGAGAGACCCTTCGGAAATTAAAGGCTACACAGTGATTCCTTTTAATATTGTGCTACTTTTCTATTCTTCTAGATTGGATAGTGTCAAATATCTTCTGTTCACTCCAATCACCACTGGTGCAGGTTGAGGATTGGGACTTGGTCGGAGCCAACGACTTCTTAGGACAAGTGCGCCTTCCTCTCGCAGGGTTAGGTACCCACCGCAAGACTCATCGGGCCTGGCACAAACTCCAACCCCGCTCCACCAACGGCAGGCCACCATCGTCATCGGGAGCGAAGCCCAACACCAAAATGAAAAGTAAACACAACGAGTCGGGTGATCCTACAGCAGCTGCTGGAAGTGTCGACAAGGATGATCCCTATGGCCGTGGTGAAGTTTACGTGTGTTTACGGTGGATTCACGACGGCGAACGAGAACGGGAGCTGTACTTGCGCCAGCGAGCTCTGGACCTCCTCCTCAAACGACCAGTGCCACTCAATCCTTCACCAGGCTCAGAGGCAGGCAAATCCAGTACTACCGCAGTGGCAGCAGCCGGAGGTGGTGCAGCCGGTGCAGCAGCCCTTGCGAAACAAAACCGGAAACAGCAACAACAGCAACGCCTCATGAACAGCGGTCAGGCTAGCAGCAACGCCAGCACTAGTACTAGTGAACCCTACGACAAGGCTGAAGCCCAGGCGGCAGTGCAGAGGGCGTCAGTGCTTGCGTCTATGTGGTGCCGAGTGGCTGCTTTAGCGCTGGCGAGACACGTGAAGTCGAAATCATCCTTTCCGGGGGCTAAAGGAGGTGCTCTTACTACTATGGTATCTTCCTCTTCTTCTTCAAATAACCCGTCATCATCAAAGCAGCACAGCCCACTGCCCCCAAATGTCATTGGCATCAGCAGCGTCTTCTCAGAGTTGCCGTTGTTCGTGCGACCAGCCATGGCGGTGCCTCTGGCTATAAGAGGAGTGCGCAGTCTGGCCACACATGCCGATCATTTCCCTTTGCCAGGAGGCACATTGGCTCAGAAGAGAGCGGCAGCAGCGGCACGAGCCGCGGAGAGTGCAACCCTCACACGCAAGAAACGCCACCACCACAAAGGAGGGCAGCACGCTACAGGGGCAGCCCCTAGCGAAGGTGAAGGTGGTAGCGGTGAAGCCGCGGTGATGCCCGTAAAACCTACGGCCGAAGAAGACGCACACGCTGCTGCATTATTAGCGCGAAGGGTGAAAGCGGCGCAGGTAGAAGAGCGCCGAGCTGCTCGCCGAAGCCAGAACACCAACAAACTCCACCACAAGCACCATGGCGGTAGTGGCAACAGCGGTGGTCCCAGTCGAGTGAAAGTAGTGCGAGAAGCTCCGCCGCCAGATCCGCAGCGGTGGCTGCTGAAACCGTTGCCCTTTACGCTAGAAGCAAAAGCACATCTGATGCCGATTCTCTCGTAAGCATGCTTCCTCTCCTGCGCGCAATTATGCTCCTTAATTTTCTATAATCCTCTTTCCGTACTCACTTTGGTAGTGTAATCATTTGCCTCGTTATATTCTTCTTGAGTCCTCCTCCTCCATTCAATTCGCAATGATTCCCTTATTCAAACAGTTGCCTGGCGGGTCAAGATTTAGCTCGCGTAGAGACTTGTAGCCGGCTGTTCTATTACCCCCAACCTCAGCTATCCTTCTTGAGTCTAGCCGAAGCAGCCGCTCGCCGTGCGACCTTAACTTTACTCGCTGCGGGAATCTCGGCCGTAGCCCCAGGACAGGAACCGCCTGCAGTGCCGCTGCCTGCAGTGACTTGGAAGGTGAGAGGACTAGAGGAGGAGGAGGAGCGAGGCTGGAAAGCTCGCGTGTGTGCATATACCGGAATCACTCCTACGAGTGACACTCTTGTTGAATCTTCTCGCTGCTGCTATATACTCAATTGTCACTTGATCTCTTGACAACATCCACACCATCCTCTGCTGATGTTTGGGGCACACACAACTACGACAACAGGTGGCGCTAGCAGCTGCGTGTCAAACGGCCGCCTTAACTCGCCTGTACATGGCTACTGAAGGGTGGGTGTGGCGGCGGCGGGACTTTTGGGGAGTCGGTCCAGACGCAGAGCCGGGGTATCGAGAAATGCGCCAAGCAAAAGCAGTGAAAGTTGCGGCAAAAGCAGCCTTGAAAGCGCGAGGAGGCGTAAGTGATGACGATGACGAAGAAAAGAATAAATATGCGAGTAGAAAGAAGAAAAGCCAAGGGAAGGCGCTTGCTACAGGTCGTAGTGGTAAAATGGGTAACCAAAACGAAAACCCATCAGACGACGAAGACGACGATGACGAAGTGACTTTTCGGATGGCGTCAGTGTCGGGCTTTCGAGCAGCGGCTGGGATTGACGTGACTCCATTCAGTGCTTCGAAAGGACGAGCGGGGCGAGCATTGAGCTCCACTGGCGCCATGTCGGACGCGCAAAGGTTGAAGCGCATGTATGGCGTTACATGTGGCAACGACGCAGACGGCGATGGGCTTGCTGATGACGATGAGGTCAATGAGGAACCTCCTACGAGTGACGCACCACCCGCAGCAGCACCAGTATCTAGCACCACACGTGGTGACAAGGGTGCGCGTGACAGTTTAGCCGTCCCCATGGCCGATCGAGGTTTAGCGAAACCCGTAGAGATGGTGGCCAAGAAAGGTTCCACCGAACTGGAACAAAAGAGGCTCGAAATGGATGCGCTCAGAAACTTGGTGCTGGAAAGGCTCTATGCTATTGATGTGGCGCCTCTTCACAAAGACGATGATGATGGCCCTGATGCAGAAGCAACAGCAGGAGGAGGAGAGAGTTCCAGCAAAGAAAATGAAGCACCAGAAAGCTTATTCTCTAGCGAATTGCCAGGTGGTGCAAGCAACGTTGATGACAATGAAAACGAAGGCTCCACAGCAGCCGCCGAAGTAGAAGAGACGTTGATTGTAACGAGGCTAGCTCTGCCATCCAACGGATTACGAAAGCGCTTACCCGACTGTTTTCATGGGCTGCGCTCACTGGTAAGCGCATGCGTGACTTTTGTCAAGCATGCATTCTAATCTATAGAGTCCTACTAACACCCCTCTCTTACCACGATTTGTACTATCTATTATCATTTTTGTGGCTATCGTTTCTATTGACCGTGTTCCTCATTTACGGTCTCGTTGGGGTAGATCAACTTGGACTTAAGTGGGAACGGTGCCGCGCTCAGTGGCCCAATTCCGCGGTCTCTCGGAGAATTGGAAGTCCTCAAAGCTCTCAACCTCGCGAAGAACCGCTTAACGTAATAAAAACCATGACACACGCACTTACCACTGAGCTTTTGTATCGCTCTACCTGCGTCACACACAAAAGTCCTGCTGTATTATTAATACACAACGAACAGGTTCCAATATTTTGCGTATTGACGTCATCTTTTTACTTGTCTTCTCCTCTTAATCTGCCTTATTTTCTTTACTTTAATTGTACTTTCCTAAATTCGCAGGGGAGCTATTCCCGACGTGCTTTTTTCTCGCTTGCGCTCCCTCGAGCTCCTTGATTTGAGCTCCAATCAACTCTCGGGTCACCTCCCTGTCTTTGATTGGTCATGGTATGAGTCACATGCTAGCGTTCCAGTTAACCACCCCTCTGGTTCAGATGCCAAAGCTGCAGCGGGCGGCAATGATACGCGTCACAAAGAAAGCAGAGGGAACAAATTATCCGACATAGACGGTGACAATCATAAACCCGGCACTGCTGCTGCATCATCCTTGCAGCAATCTAGAGACAATGATGAGAGCATGAAGTTTGTGCACCCGTTAGCTAATTTGGCCTTGCTTAATTGTGCCAATAACCATCTTTCGGGGCCTCTGCCAACGTGGATTCGCACCCTTCCAGCCATTCGTGTCATTGACCTTCAGTACAATCGTATCAGCGGAGACTTGAATCCTCTCTTCCTGCCGCCTTTACTGCCGCCGGCAACGCATCTTGATCTTGACAATTTCGAGGCTGGTTCCGGTGAAGATCGAGGGTTGCCGCTTGATTATTTGGGAGACGTTGAGCATGGTATTTACGGGGACAATGCACTGGAGGTGAACAGCATGCACGGAGATGAAACGCATTGGGATGCTACTACGGCTGAATCTCACCGAGCGTCCATCTTAGAAAGCCCTCGCGACGGCGGAGGCCTTTCAGTCGACAACCGGTCGTATGTCTCTCAAGCAAGCCAAGGCACGACGATGACGCCATCGTCAGCGCCGCCCCTTTTGCTGGACTACATTCGCACGGTGTTTCACGAACACGACATCAACAACGACGGGCATTTGCATTGGTCGGAGCTGTGGTGGCTGTTTAAAGGCCTTGGCATTGGCTTGACCGACGCTGAAATCGGTCAAATGCAAGCAGACGCCAATGCGCGTGGATTAACTTCTGTAAGCTCCACCGACGAGCACGGCCATCACGAGAATGCGATCGTCGAATACAATGCGCTGTCCTTTGAGACGTTTGCGCCCATTGCGCTGAGTTTACTGAAACGCACTTTTGACAGCCGGCAGTGGGGGCGAGTCAACGCAGGCCACAATCCGTGGCTTCGCCTCTACGATAACGTGACTGGTATGTTCATATGCATTGCACTCGCCAATGCAATGAGCTGCTCATTTATTGATGCTGTTTTACAGTATAATGCCTCATGTGTGCTTATTTTAAGGACTCACACTTTCATATCTTTCATGTCTTGTTTCATTTCGTACAAAACTCTCACCACGTTTTCATTGTTCTTTGTGCAATTTGGGGGGGGGGTCACTTATGATGTGGCAACTTGCACTTACTTGAACTGGCCACTCGCGTAACAGAGTGCTTCTATTACCACCACCTGTTGAGTGGCACCTCAGAATGGGTCACTGGGTCTCCAGAACAAGCCGCGCGGGTAGGCACACCCCTGGCAGTGCACAAGGAAAGCCGCCGGAGTCAGCGTAGAGCCGCAGGCCAGAAATTGACCAATGACCAGAGCAGCAGGTACTCAAAATGACTCATTTATTCATTTACTAGTACCTCCAGGTCCTTAATCGGTGGATGCATGAAGATTGAGCACGGCTTCGACACTGTCTATGCCACAAGTTTTTATTTCTCACTCTTGATGTGCGTTTTGCTAACCACACCAATGCAGGTTTGCCGGTGGTCTAGTAAGGCCCGATGCTCCTCCAGCCCCCCGCACGCTGCCGCCTATCCCACTCGTAGGGAGGCCGTTCCTGGGCACGCTTCGGAAGTTGAACTTGGGCAGCAACGCTCTTACAGGGATGATTCCGAGCTCTGTGGGCCATTTGAGAGGCTTGGTGGCGCTGAACTTGAGCAGCAACAAATTGTCAGGGGATGTGCCACTGGGGTCGCTTGCGTACGCTAAAGACTTGAGACAGGTAATTCTGGAAAGGAAAGTAGAGATATTCATGCGCGGATCAAGTTTTAGAGGAACCGAGGGAAGACAGAGGGCCGTTTTGTTCACATGTTTTTTTGGGGGCATTCAATTTCTTTCGGGTACTTTCTTGTCATCATTCTACTTACTTTCTTCTATTTCCACTCGCGTCTTATCTTTTCACCTTCATGATTGACAACAAGGTGGTACTGCACGGTAACCGTAACCTCACGGTGCCCACTGAAGTGCACGCCGTCATCGATCTGTCCAAGCCCCTTGGAGCGACTCTCGACCCATCCGCGACCGTGGTAGCGGTAGCTCCCTTAAAGACTGATGACCCAACACGCGCGCCCACTGCGTCATCACCTGCCCGTAAACCGTTGAAACCTGCGGCAGCACAGGTGAAAGTCAACGACGACGACGATGGCGCGGAATTGGACGCAGCCGCAGCACTGGCGCTACGCGTTGCTTTGCGAGTGCCTCCGGATCTGGGTGGTCCACAGGGTGGGTTAAGCGTCGGATGCCGTCTGGTGGCAGTTGGAGACGTCTCTGTGAACACGTCAGAAGAGGTCGCCAACGCCCTGGAGCGGTGGCGCGTGCTAGACGAGCCGGTGTGCCCAATCACCTTCGTGCAGGCGTTACCAGGCCACACTGAAGAAGGCGTTGGCGCAGCCCTGGCCCCCGGTCAAGAGTCCCGAGTGCGCGTTGAAGCCGCAGACGCGCGCTTCCACCCTTCGCAATGGACGGACAAGGCCGTGTCGGGATTGGATGCTTCAGGAGCGGCCTTTGAGGCCCTGCAGCAGCGCTTACCGGATTTGCTGCAAGTGCGCACCCCCGGTTCACTGCTCGACAAGAAATGGGATTTGAAGTCAGCCAGCGTGGCCCTTGGCATTGACTCTCCGCGTGAGCCTGCTTGATTGATGCGGAACTCATGGCAAATTTGAGCTGGGAGCCTTCGAGGAACCTCTTTGTTGTATGAGGGCCTTCAGGAAGGCCGCCGGAACAAAATTGAGGAATATATTCTTCATAGCTCCTGGCTCTTTGTCTCCACCTCGTGCAACTAGTTCGCATTCGCATTCGGGAGAAATTAAGAAGTGAGAAAGACAGAAAGCGTGCCACTTTAGACTGCTACCATCACTTCTATGGCCATTCGGGTGTGTGCGCCTGATTAGCTACTTTGGTTTAGTTTGCGCTGCTTTGATTTTCTTCTCTACCTGTTAGCCTTCTAATTCCGGCCCTTCGGGGCCTGTCTCAGAAAGACAGAAAGAGGGACAAGAGACATTGGGGCCTGTTGGAGTTATGGAGCTGTAAAGTTTTGGTGGAGTTAGGAGCAAGTCGGACAGATCAACACCGGGCAAATCGGACATATGGCATATGTAATCGTGCAGAAGTGCAGTCAAGTGCAGTCGTAGTTCATGGTTAATAACCATGATTTTGAAACCTGACCTGACCAGACCTCACGGCCTCACAGATACAGATAGCAGATAGCAGGTAGAAGATAGACAAACCACTATGGATTAGATTAGATCAGCTTAGATTAGATTAGATTCAAACATAAAACATCCATGTACTCGGTACTCGGTACTGGAAGCCACAAATGTTTGTGCACTAAGTACTCTACAAACTGCAGCGGCGTGCGCGCCGCCACGCCACGATCAACGTAGTTGATTTCAATGACGTGACAAGGTGTCAGAACATGGTTGATGTGAGTGACGTGACAACGTGTCAGAACAAGCACGCAAGGGTTTTTTTGTCTGTGATGTGACGGACGGACGGACAAAAATCCTTGGTAGGCACTTTCTGGTCGTGGTCGCATAAAACATCAAACTACGTTGATCTATTCAATTTGAAATTGGAGAAGTCAACCAATCATGGGTTGCCATTTTTTAATTTCCCGATTTTGGAACTGTTTGTTCCTCAACATTTCGCAAACCGAACCTCAATTTTATCCTCCACTCTTAGTAAAGCGGTGCAGTGGCGCGGCCGGCGTTGGTTCGAGATCTGCGATTTGCGTGCACAAAGTTCGAGGTGCGAAATGCACGATTTTTCGCAATGTAGCCCTCCTTTTGCTTCGTGGTGGATGCTTGCGATCAGCAACACCTCACTTTTGTTTCTCAGGGGGGTAGACCATGGCGCCGGGCCTGCGGCCGGGGTTTTACATTGACCGCAACCCTCATGGCGGAATGGACCAGTTAACACATGCGCGGCAAATGCTCAGCCAGGTACGTGTTCCTAGCTAGTAAAACGCTTACGGAATATCCCACGCCTCCCTCCTGCCCACCATCGCTCTCTATCTGTCTTTCTCTACTGTCTATACCCCTCAACCGCATTTCCCTCGCACGCGCAGGTCTACTACCGGCAAAACATGTACGTAGCGACAGCGCAGCTATCTGACAAACTGGACCGGAACTATTTCCAGATTCCCATTTTGTTGATCACTGGTCTGTCGGCCTTCGCTGGCTTCATTGCGTCGTCGTCCCTCATCAATGAGCCTGACATGCGAAGCTACATTTCCCTGGCCTCAGGCTTGGGCGGCGTACTAGCGGGTGCCATCACTTCCGTGAAAAACACACAGAAACTCGACGTGAAAGCTGAAATGTTTCGCGGGGCCGCCAACCAGTACCGCCTGATGGCGACCCGTTTGGAGCAGCGGATTCGCACCCACCGCAACGCGATGATGATGGACTCGTGGAAGGACCCCACAGTACGCAAGGCCGAAGTCGACGAATTCAACTTGTTCTTCGCCAACAACTACGAAATCATGCGCACGGCGCAGGGTGAAATGAAGTACTTTCCGGCGGGGACTGCTGTAGCTGTGTGGAAGAAATCGAGAGTGCTTTTACCGAACGAGATCGACCAACCCGAGGTCGACCGGGCAGACATCAACAAACTGATGGACCAGTTCGTTTAACTAGTTACCACATCTGCATTCAAATTCACCTGCATTGCTCTCTGCCGAGCGAATGTTTCGGATAAAATTTCTTTTACCATACATACCCGAGTGGCGAAGGTGGCGGAGACGTTTGAGAGAAGGGGCAGCAGGGACAGGATTATGATTCCTGTTTCGTGTTAACTCTTAATGTTAAGCCTGAAGCCTGGAGACAATACTCGCCCCTCCCTTATTAGGCATTATGCCCCCCTACTGAGAAAGAGGCATCATCCCATGAGCACCCAAACCCAAGGTACTCTTCATTTCCGATGGGGTTGAACGGAGGAATGAGTTTGGAGTTCAATATGCTATCAAGCTCACTTTTTTTTTTACTTCTACTTCTAAGATTTTAAATTTAACCCTGTTGGCGCTAGATGAGTGGGACTTAGGAGGAGGGGGGAGGGGAGGGGGAGCTCAGAATTAGGCAGTCAGAGAAAGGGAAGAGAGGGGGGGTAGGGGGAGGCAATTCTGACATTCTGACTGGTAATCGCAATCGAAGAATGTCCTTTTATAGGGATGATGGACGTCCCTGCTCCTCGGCCAGTACAAGTAGGCTCAGAATTCTTGTGACTTATTTCTTCTCGGCCATCATGCTTAGAGTTGGCGCAATCATCATTGCAACCACAAGCCGCCGAGCTGCCACCGATAACCGACGACCGATGACCGATGACCTATGACCCTGACCCGACCCCCGGATTTATGGTTTGCATTATCCCCCTGTATCCTACAACGAAGCTCAGCGAACCTGCCGAAGAGCCGACGACCTTCAGTGAAGCAGTGAAGGCTGGCTGATGCGAGGCTGCGGTGCGGTCTAACAGCCACTGCCAATCATAACAAAAAATAGTATTCTAGGTGAGCTAGTTGTTTCTTTAGGAATGACAGGAGTCAGTTGAATTGATAGCAGGGCGGAGTTAATCCTAGACAGTACCTCATTGAACCATTCAGCAAAGAAAGAGGCCTGGATTTACGAGTAGATATCGCTTGTTTTACGCGCGTGGTGATGGCATCGCAGTGCTAGGCCCATCCAGAGAAAAAGTGGGATTCAATTAATTCCGACGATTATTGCTCTTCCAGATGAATTGAAAAGTGCTATGATCAGTAGGAATTGCCGTAAACGCTAGCTAGCCAGTGTAGCTGATGGTGCCAATCCGGCGAAAGCGCAAAGGCTTATGGCGGTCAGTAACCCTGATCTGCGTGGTCGGGTTGCTTCTTCTGTCCGCATTTACCATGGTTGCTACTTTAGTCAAGCATGGTAAGGGATCGGAGTCTGCGGGTAGCCTGAGCTCAATCCGTGAAGAAATCCTCTCCCGCGCCTGGTCTCATCGGTCACCGGTTATTGCTTCTGACTGGCCTCTTTCTAATACATGGTCTAAACCTACACAATCTAGCAACAACAAGGGTACAAGTAACAGCCTCACACGCGAAGTCGCGTTACCGATGGTAGTCGATGCACTTGGACGGCCGATAGCAGCGACCACGCACTCACAAGCTTGGCTGACCAATGATGCTGCTTCTGCTATTGGCAAAGCTGCTGCTGGTAAGACTGGCGACTCACATAGCAGTAGGATACACTCAAGCAATGGTGCTGCTGTTGGTTCTAATTCTGGTGGAGGCCCACAAAGCACCAATTCTGCAAACCAGCCTGTAGGCAAAGGGCAGTCAACCTCTCAGGCGGTGTCAGCCGCTTCACAATTTGAAGAGGCCGAATGCTTAGCGCTGGTTCGGGACAGCCACCCCAATGCACCGGCCGAGCCAACCGCCCTTGAAGCGTGCAAACCGGTGCTTGCTCGCATGGCAGAGCGCTTGCTTAACCCATCATTATCGTCGTCGTCTTCATTGATGCCCTTGCATCAGTCAAGCAGTAGTAGTTCCTCAAGCTTCGACTCAAGTTATACAACCAGTAGCAGTAGTAGCAGCGACGGCAGTAGTAACAGTGAGTATTTAGACCCGTCTCCCTTTGAACGCGGCGGCAGTGGTCGCCCCATGGACCAACCATCGTCTTCATCCTCATCCGAGGGCTCTAGTAGTTTAGATTTCACCAAGTCGCACCCAGCGTCCGAAACTGAGGCGCGGCGCACAGTAACCAGCCCTCCAGTGACAGTGGCGACTTTACGCAACGAAGCGCAGCGGTGCGGAGTGACAGGAGGCCACAACTCACCGCCCGTGCTCATGTGGCGCGCGAAAAGGGTAAGCAACTCATGAGGCATATATTTCTTGCCGCCGAGGAATTATTGTTTTGGGGCATTGAAAGTGACGCGAAGCTATTTCATAACCTCTTCTGAAGCTCTATTTCCACGGTTCCATCATTCAAAACACAGCATTCCTTTTCGAACCCTTTGAGTATGATACACATGGCGTGCGTATATATTAGGTGGGTGGGTCGAGTGTCGCTGCGCTCCTCGTTCGATACGCGTTTGTCCACAAGCTAGCCGTTGCGGGGCCTCAGGTGACCAAGATGAAGAGGAATGCAAGTTATTCAATGGATGTGCCAATTTGCTTCTTGATCGAATTCCTGTTCGTCTGTTTGCGCTCAATGAAGTGTGGTCCTCCCACTCGCCATCTTCCTTCTTCTTCCTCCTCCTTCTCCTCGTCTACAGGGTCGTATGGCGTCGAAAGCTTGCAAAGTGTCGTCATGGCGAGGCAGTGGCGCAAAGCACGCGATTGCGAACGCGTCCGTCAGCCACTGGCCCTTCGTGTGCCGCCCCCATGAGTCCGGACATGCCTGGGGGGGTCTGCAGCACCTCTTTGGGGGGAGGTCCTTCCGAGAGGTAAGGTGTAAGTTCATGTGCTGTCTCTCTGTGTGTGTGCTCATGTTGTTGTTGGCGTGGTGTTGGTACCTGGATGAAAAGCCTGCAGTAGAGAATGACATCTTCATTGTTTTGATGAATCCTGTTTTGAGAAACGTTTCGTCTTTGCGCACCTGTGAACCCATACAGGTGGTCGTTGTGCGAGAGCCTCTAGCCCGCGCGGTGGCCGTTTACTATTGGCTCGGGAGGCGGCCTGCGAGCTTGCGTAAACTTGTGGGAATCAAAGACGCCGTCACCAACCTTCTGCAGCCACCGCCCGTCGTCAAAGCTACGCATTACGCCAAAAACCTGCCGGAAGCGTATACGGGCCCGGGCGCTAGCGACTTGCCCCGGTGGCCGTGGCACAGTTTCGCGTGGGGGGCTGCTGAAGCAGTGGCGATGCTGGAAGACAGGCAAATGGCGGTGGTGGTGCTCGAGCACTATGACGAGTCCCTGCTAGCCCTGAGGCGACTTATGAAATGGCCCATGGCGGAAGTCCTGTACACGGTATGTATATATTAGTGTGTGTCTATATGTATGTTTGTGTGCGCTTGCGCGTACTACTAATACTTTCCATTGAGTGGTCGTTGTTGGAACGAATATGAGAACAGGGAAAGGAGAAGGAGAATCGAGCTCAACAAGAGAGAGAGGGAGAAGGAGTGATTGAGGGAAGGAGATACTCACATGTATGTTTCTACCTTCATCATGAAGCCGTCTCCCACAATTTCAAAGTTTTCTATTTTTCACCACAGGTGAAGAGGCGTGCCGAAGGACTGAGTCATGCGTCGTGGGAGTCCTGGCCTCCCGCTGCCATCCGCGCGCTCAAGGTTAGGGTGACGTCACTTGTGTAACATTAAAGCAAGTAGCCTGCATGAATCTAGTGGGGAATTTGTGTGGAGACTTCGTGACGAGAGAGAGAGGGGGCAACGAGAGAGAGAGGGGGCAACGAGAGAGAGGGTGGGCTTGCGTTTTTGAAATTATCATGAATATGTATCTGACCCCCTCAATCCATGCCCATCGAAGTTAATGCATCCTCTGATAGTTACAACAAAAATAAGCGCTGTTTTTTTTGCCGGACTCTTCTTCACCAGGCCTCATTGAAGAAGCACGGTGCAGTAGAGTTCCACACGGGAGCACTGAAGCGGTGGGCAACGATGATTGGTCAACTTTATCCGGAAGGCCGCGAGACTTTCACCGCGGAGCTTACTTTACTCAAGTACGCGACCTCTTTCTTGAGTGACCGTTGCAGCAATGACCCGGACCTTCTCGAGACGTACATCAGTCACTTGATTGAGCGCAGCAAGCTCACGAGTGCCCCCCCTAGCAAAGGTGGAGGGCTTGAGTATGCACCTCCGAAAGCAAACATAGCAACTCGACCACGCCGAGCGGAAGGAGATGCCACAAATAGCGCTGACAAAGGAGCACCCAAGCACGGCCGTCCTGGAGATGCCGAAGACTCAAGTTTCAGTTTTCTGAAGGCCCCGCTCTCCTTGCACGAGCTATGCGTGCGGCACCAGTACTGTGAGCACGTGCGTGGAAAAGCTCACAAGTTGCTAGGCAGTGCGTCAGGCAGCGCCTCCCCGGATAATACCGCAACAGCGGAGTTGCAGCTGGCTCCCGGGTCAGTAGAAGAAGCCGAAATTTTGAAAATAAAAAGAGGAGATGCCGCGGGCATTGAGGCTCTGACTCAGCTCTTCATCAAATCTTTAGACCCCTAGCAGCTGCTCCTCGCGGTTTCTCCTGCTTTATTGCCCCCCTCTGGGCGCAGCAAAGCAGTTTTGGCTATGCATTTCCAACCCCTTATTGAGTCTTTTGGAATATGAAGATCATAGGGAAGAAAAGAAAACTAAATCTTAGATACGGCGCATTTCGAATTTAACGGTTTCGTAAATCGCTGGAGGACGACACGACTAATGACCGGGGTGTTTGATCGAAAATTTATTGCTTTAGCTATATGATAGGGAGGGGCCGCTAGGCCACAAGTGGCCCGCTTGAATGTTGTATGATGTTGTTTGTATTTTTGAGGGGGGGGGGGGGGCTTTT
>Ga0307930_1001351_pt1 | contig 19418 bp, 20 predicted proteins | sample OrgLakmetageno46_FD_203161 | JGI IMG/M metagenome (GOLD analysis project Ga0307930, IMG submission 203161) | Saline water microbial communities from Organic Lake, Antarctica - #46 | ecosystem: Environmental > Aquatic > Non-marine Saline and Alkaline > Saline | place: Antarctica: Organic Lake...
TGGATGGGGAGAATGGGCACTCGAGTGAAGCAATGGGAGCAAAACCACCAGGTTTGCATTTTTTTCTCCATGCATTAGGACAAATAAAATCAAAGACAAAGAAGAATAAGAAGCGAAATGAAGGTACAAACAAAGAAATTGCAAAATTGAAAAGGACAGATGTCATGAAGAACAGCAATGTAATCTTCGTCGTCTGCTTTCGTCTGCTTTCGCCTGCTTCGGGTTTCTCAGGTACGTCAGCGCTCCAAAGCAGCTGCGAGTGCAGCGGCCAAGCGCGCGCAATCCACGGCGCACAAGGTTGTAGCGCGAGTGCGGGACACAGGGCACAGCGTGGAGCAAACTGCTCGGTCGAGCGCGCCACATGTAGCCAGCGGTCTCCGGAAAGGAGTGCAAGGGGTGGCGGTTGGGGGCGCTACAGTAGTGGGAGCAGCAGTGGTAGGCTCCGCCCTAGCGGCCAAGAAAGCGACGGAAGTTGCGGTGTCTTTTGACCAGAAGCACGAAGTTAGCAAGCAGGTGGTGCAGGGGACTGCGGACGCGGGGATTCAAGCCATGGCCTTTGTAGTGGACCGGCCAAACGAGGTAACAAGAGAGTCACTCATGATGGTGACTCCCAAGCTAGATTCTCAATGTAATGATCTAGCACTTTTCTTTGCTCCTCCCCCTTCCCCAATCTCACCTCAAATTAGCAATTATCATTTACTAGACACTACACCATGCACTTACACAAAGACTTCACACCTCTCGTCTATTTTCTGCTTTTTTCAATTTCTTTCTCTGTCAGAACTTCCTGCGGTCGCAGAAAGGGTGGTGCCACTTGGAGCTGGAAGGCACGAATCTGTTCTTAGACGTGAGCGGGCAGCGCATGCGGCGTGGGGCAGGCTTAGTGGTTTGGCCCAAGACCCGAGGCTACAACCAGATATGGCGCCACGACAACCCGACTGGCGTGCTGCAGTCGAGGTGATAAAAGATATGAAAGGGAAAGAAAGATTGGGGCGTTGTCCTGCGCGTGTTCTGGTTGCAATTTTTTTTATTCCGAAAAATATACAGCAGGAAGCTCGTCTTGTTTTTGTTTTTTTTCTGGTCGATTTTCAAGTAGTAGCTAGTATTGAAATGCCTGCTGCCTTTTTCACATTCCTTTTGTTGTTTTTATGCCAAACTAGACTGAGCGGTTTGGTGATGGACGTTGATCACTCATTGGACGAGGCTGGAGCACGAGTGATAACTTGGTCGGCCACGGGAAGAAACAACCAACAGTTCGAAGTGGTATGCAAGAGAGAGAGAGAATGTGTGGTTTTTTAATGATACGAGGAGAAACTACGAAGGAGATTGTCATTAAGCCACGCACTTGCCTACGCATTAGGCATTAGCATGGTTTATTTTCATTCACGTAATGTGTCATGCATCGCCCTTTCTCATTGGACTTCTCTTGCCTTGTCAATCTCTTTTTGCTTCCTTCAAGGTCCCCGCTGATCAAGGCTGCGTTCGTTTGCTGGCGCGCAATCGAAACACGTCCGGAAAAGCCCTTGCCGTGGGCGTAGTGGTGATGGCCGATTCTGACAACGAGCAACAGCCTGCAGCAACTGCAACAGAAGAAGATGACGAACACGGGTTCAAGAGCAGTGGTGGCAAAGGTTACGTTGAGCCGGGCTCCAATGTAGTGATGGTGTCGTTGGACGACGAAGAACAAACAACGAATCAGTTTACGTATTCCAAGTGGCGGCTCGTCCCGATGCGTGAGAAAACCGCCGACAACGTGACCTCTCTGTAGCCTACAGATTCCAATAGGAGCATCTCATTTGCCATTCCTTTCTTCTTTCTTCGAGGGTAGTATACTGGAACGCGATGCAGTAACTGAAATATTTCGCCTTCTTAGATTGCTGCCGATTGCCGATTAGTACTACCTCGCCGTAATTCTTATTGCGATCTACGATCCCCGTCACAAAGAACTACTAGTAGAAGGAGCAGCGCAATTTCCCAGCCCACCCGTTTCCTGATTATCGGAAATTTCTGGTGGGGACTTACGGATAATATATAATATGAGGCATTTGCATTTACGCCACGACTTGAGCTGGCAGCTGGTAGGTAGCTAAAGCACTTATCCATAAAACTTGATCCATAATTTTATTTACTTCCATATACCTACTCATAACGAGAGGCTCAGAGGCGGGTGGCTTGAATTATGCACCGACCTGCGACCAAAGCTTTCACAATACACACAGACTAGCATCTAGCGACCCTTTGCCTTCGACGCCATCTGGAGCCACTTGAGGATGCGGGTTTCACCTCGGCTCTTTGCCACTGCTGCCACCGCGTCCCAATCTAGAGCCCGCGCTGCTTCCAGCTCACGCATCGCTCGGGCTAGCGCTGCTTGTGATTTTGCCGCGGCCGCTGCAGCAGTTGTGTGTGCAGCTCCCGCAGCTGTGAGGTCACTGCACCTGGAGCTGTCGGCTGCGTCATAAGCTTTGCCGTCGTCATCAATGGTAACATCGCCAAGAGAAGAGCCCTCTGTGACGTCATTGGCAGGATTTCTTTCTTCGGTTCCAATTTCCGGAACTCTCTCATCGAAGCTACGCGAGGACGATATCATCTCCTTTTCCTTCTCCTGATCGGGAGAGCAAGGTGCCAGCACCAGCTTTCGGCATGTGCTTTTATCGTTGGCTGATGGCGATCTCATGGGTGAGGCAGGTGCAATTGTCGACATCGTTGTTAATGCTTGGGAACTAGCCTGCTTCTCTGGGCTGGGTGGCAGCAGGGCTGGCTCCTTTCCTTCTTGCTCATCATGAGTCTGGGACAGTCGATGCCGCAACCGCCACCTCGCTCGTTTGCCCATAGGCTTATTTCGCGTGTTAGTGGTGAGAGAAGGAACAGCAGGCACGGACGGCATACTGTTACCGTCTTCGCAATCCAGGCCAGGGTTTACTACAGAAGGAGGCGAGGGCGGAGACAACGGCGGTTGCATCGCAGCTGCTGCTCCTCTTGTAGCACGAACTGGCGTTTTGGTGATCTCTGCGGCATTTCGCTTGACTACCAGCCCTTCTCCCTTTTCTTCTTCTTCTTCTTCTTCTTCTTCTTCTAATTCGTCACTAGCAACTGACGCTGCTGCCTCATCCGCTGCTACGCCAAGATTGGAAGCGGCAGCTGTCTCCGCAGCTGTTGCCGCGGCCGCCGCCGCTTCCGACGCTTGCCGATCGGCTTCATAGACGTACTTTACCACATGTAAGTGGCCATGCCACGCCGCAACCGCAGCTACGGACCGCCCGTCGTCGCTTCGTGCTCGCACGCTCAACCCCAAGTGCTGGTGCAGCCACGTGAGAATGGTCAGCTCCCCCGACCGCGCTGCGAGGGTGACAGCTGGGTGGCCGTGCAAATTTCGGCTCTTGGGTTTGGCGCCCTTGGCCAGCCACTCTTCTGCGACAGCGCGCTGCCCAAGCCCCACCGCCTGGCATGAAAGAAAAGTAAGTGAGATAAGTATCTTGTAAAATATGGAATTATTATGAGGAAAGAATGAGAGTTTATCTTAATTCACGCGTCCTCAAGAGTGCACTCATCTTTCAAAGCATAGGCACAAAGAGCGATAGGTAGATGAGCACACCAAGAAAAGAAAAACGAACACTTCTTCATTGTTACACTACCTTGAGAAAGCCTTTGTCAGCTTCTGAGAGCTCTTCCGGTTCCGGTCGGCAAAAACCTTTCCCTAGGCGGCTTAGAGACCCACGAAAACGAGCCGCCAGCGTAACGGCAGCTTTCTTGGCAATTCTAAGGGTCCGTTGAGGCTGCAGCGCGCGGGCCCACGCCTGCACTAATATGGTGCTCGACAGCATGGCCCGGCTCCGCTGGCACGCCCGCACCCACTGTGCCCAGAGCGGAGTTGAGAACAAGAGAGAGGACTGTGCCCCACTACTACTGTTGGATGCACCACCTGTATTGTCGTCCTCCTCCTCCTCTCCGCTCTCGCTATCACTGTCGTAGGCAGCAGCAGCAGTTCCCTTGCCCTTGGCACGAAGCGCTTTGGCGTTGGATTTGCGAATTGCAGCGAGGGTGAGACCAGCGCTGCTGCCGCTACTGCTCTGGTTCAGCGCCTGAGGAGTGGTTGACGGATCGCTTTGGTCTATGGACGCACGCTCCATCAAGGCATTGGTTTTCTCGTCGGCTAGCCGCCATGACTCACGCAGAGCTGCCCACCGCGACGCTGCACTGCTGCTGTTGTTATTGCCATCACTGCTGTTCTTGGCGTCGTTACTGCTGTTACTGCTGCTCGCATCCATGTTGTCGATCTTGCTCTTGAGACTTGGAGGAGCAGCGGCAACTTCCGAAGTCACATTTGGGCATTTGCCTGCGTCTGGCTCGGCCTTTTCTGAGAATTCAGGCCCGGCAGGAAGCAAAGGAGGGAGGCCTGATAACTCTCCGTGCTCTGCATTGTTCTTCGTGCTGCTACTGTTCGCACTCATCTTGCTAATACTACTGTTGCTACTACTACTATTGTTGTTGGTGGTGGTGGCGCTGCTGCTACTGCCGCTATCGCCACTACTACTGCTACTACTACTGCTACTACTGCTTTTGTCTCCCAACGAAGCAAGCGCTGCCCACGCCAGCATTTCTGCTGCTGCGTTGAGCTTCTTTTTCACCGGCGTGTTCCCGGCATCACGCGCAGGCGCGCTCCGTTTCCCAGATCGTGGCAACTGTCCTACTGCACCTGGACGAGGCATGTTGCTACTGTTGCCAAGACCACTGTTGAGGCTGCTGCTGTCGCGGCGGGCACGTCGCTGTGAGGCGGTGGTTGGGGTTGCTGGAGTCGAAGAAGAAGACGTTGGAGCAGCAGTGGTTTCGGGCCCTTTCCTAGGAGGTGTGCTTGGAGCTGACGCAATTCCGTTGCAGCTGCTGCTTCCTCTTCCCCGTAGGTTGTTAGTGCTGCCGGAGCGGGGAAGATTATTGCTGTTGTTGTTAGTACTAGCGCGACTTCGGTCACGAGGGAGAGGAGAAGTCATGGCTGCAGCAGCAAGATTCTCCGATTTCAGGTCTCGAAAAGACCGCACTGCTTTGAGCCTTGCTACGCTGCCTACCTCGCGGCTCCGGCTCGGCCTAATGTTGGCGCTGTCGCTGTCTTTGCTTGTGCTTGGAGCCGTGGTTGTGGCAGCAGCAGCGGAAGGAGTCGAAGACGAAGATAAGGACGTAAAGGAGTGGCAACTTGCTGGTCTCCTCAGAGAGGTATTCCTTTGAGATTGAGAGTTACCGTTAGCCACAGCAATTGTAGGAAGCTTTGGGGTGCCGTTTCTTGGATCCACTTTTGAGTGGTGAAGAGGCGGCGCAGTGATTTTGTTTGGGGCAAAAGATGGTGCAATAGTGGGAAGGTCACTGGATGAAGATTCTGGCAATGGTACCGGCTGAGGCAACAGCGAAGGTAAGGCAACTTCCTTTTCAGTGGCTAGACTGCTTTTTCCTGTAGTCTCAATTGCTACTCCATCAGATCCTCCAGTGCCAACCTCTACAGCTGCAGCAGCCTCAGTATCAGCTGCAGCAGCATCAAAAGCAGCATCATCTAGAGGAGGAGTGTTCGGCTTCGTGGTTGAAGTTTTCGTGACGTCACACCCCAAAAGTTTGGCGAGGCCCGCTAGACCCACAGTCTCCACCGCAGCTGCTCCTGTCCCATTACTCCCATCTCCAGCAGCTTTGGTGGCGGCTTCCGCCACTGCGGCAGCAGTCGCTTGTGCCTTTAATCGTTCGCTTTCCACACGCGCCGCTTTCGCCACGGAGGAGCTCGTGACCCCATTCAACTTGGCGATTTGTCGCAAAGCCACCCTGTAGGCCTCGTGGGCTTCCGGGCCGTTGCGCAAGAAATGAGGCAAAGTAGCGACAGCGATGTTCACCATGCGGTGGTACTTTTCGGGCTTGTCTACGGGTAGTCGCCCGCAGTGCAGAGGCACAGGATCCCAAGGTTCTGGAGCCAAAGTAGATGAAGGTGCTGAACAAGTAGAAGAAGAAGATGATGGGGTTTCGGTGGCCACTGCGGCAGCAGGAATTGGGACAACGGATGATGATGTTTTTGAGTTGCTGTTTACAACACCGGTCGTTGCAACCTCCTCTTGCTGCTGCTCTTGCTGCTGCTCCTGCCATGCAACTATTTTTTCGTCTGCGTCGAGTACTGCTCTTAGGACTTGTATCGCGCCTTCGAAGTAAATTTGCTTGCGACCTACTGCGGCTATCGGTGACGGCCCCGACCCACTTTTCGCTTTCCTGCAGAGGCCGAACCGCACCGCGGGGGAGGACACGAATTCTCCCAGGTAGTCGAAGAGCTCCTGGAAAGTGCGCCCTTCGCCGGCGGAAGCGGCAACGTACATGAGCGCAGCGTGCACCTGATTCAAGGTTGGGATTGGATTGGGGGGGGGTGGGGGGATGAAGCAGAGAGGTGAGGGCGAATGGAAGGTTCAAAGCTAACGTGCAGGAAGGGGGTGGTGGTCGCAAAAGGGTGTACGTTTGAAAGAGAGAACAACAAGATAAACGAGGAAGAAGAAGGAGACAAGATATAAGGCGATTGCCATACCAAACGGCGCTGGTGAGGTGTTTTGTTGAGCAAGCCGTTGATGGTTGCCAGGCCTTCTTCAGCTGAGGCCACAGCACGGCACGAGGACGGAGGCAAGCCACACTGGAGCCGCCGCCCCGCCCAGGGCTGGCTCCATTCATTCGAGAATCGAAGAGCTGTTTTTTTTCATTGGGTAGCATGCAAACGTAAACATTTTGATAAGCTGATGCTGCTGTGCCCAAGAAAAATAGAATGCAGCATAGGTCACGTTATCAAAGATTGAAAACAGAAAAGCGAGTGAGCTCACCGTGAGTGCATATCTCGTGGTCCAATAAGCCTGCAATCAAGTTTTGCCGGAGCCTTTTCATGGTGCGGGACAGCATCAGCGTCAGCCGACGGCCCGTCGGGCCAGGTTTCGCCGCGGCTGTCAGCGGAGCGACCGCGGGTGGCGCCTGCGGCTGTGCCTGGGACTGTAGGTTTGAGGATTGAATAACGGCACCAGTACTAGCAGCGCCAGCAGTGGTTGAAGCAGCAACTGGCTGGGGTGCTGGAAGCTGTGAATTAGAGGAGTTACCATTGTAGGCAACATCCGTCTCCACCTCAACCTCATAAGTGGTGCTGCACGCACACGCCCCTTCCGACTCCACCACTTGCCCTAATGTGGTCATCCCGCTCACCCACTCCACGTGCACCTATGGCAGAACAGCAAAAGGAGTGAGCATGGGCAGAAATGCCAAGCAATATCACCGGAATAGTGGTAGCTTTCAAAAAAGCCTTTGATTTTTTATTCATATGACTACGGTGACTCTTTCATGAATTTCACCACTTCTCCACTCCCTCTTCTTCGCAAAAAATCTTCTTCTTTCTATCCTTTCCTTCATCCAGAATATCTTTCGCTCACGTAATCTCGCAAGTTGTGGTCGTCGAGCCAGAAGCCCACGGCGTCCTGAAAGAGCACCGCCCCGTCCGGCACTTCGGGCCCTTTCCCTAAGCTCAAGAGGGCGTCCACGCCTGTATGTGCGCACACGCAAACACATGCAAATAATAAATGGACATAGACGAGTGTAAGGCACGCACATACGGGAATGAGTGGCTGGTAAAACAGGAGAGTGGATGGATGGAAGCCCAAAACGAAGAAATGAGAAGCGTGGAGTGACATGGAAGGCGAGAGAATAGTTCAGTACGCACGAGAGGATGAGTAAATTAGCAGCAACAATTAGAGCAGCATCAGAATGCATCGCTTTGAGCACTTAAAGTATAATATGTGAAATTTACTTTTAGTGAAGGTGATTTCCAGAACTAGTATAGTATTCAATCAAGACAACAAGAAGCGCCTGTCTTACCTTCACTGCTTGCCACTGATGCTTTGGCAGCAGCGAGCACATTGAGCGCGACATCCAAGAACTCGTGTTGCACTTTGATTAGCTCCCAGCCTGCTCCAGAGTCTGAGAGCGTGCCTGGGTCCGGCGCTACCCCCTTTAAATCACACATGTGCATGAAAAGTATGGCCCCCACAAGAGAATGACGTGGAATATGGAGGCAAATTAGAGTGGCACGAGGTGGAGGGGCAAGGAGGCCAAGATGAGACAGCAAGTGGTTTCATGCTTTAAAATTATTGCGATAATTGAGGCATTATAGTGGCTTTGAGCCTGGCCACGGGAGTGTTGCCTTTGTCGACCAACTGTGCTCGTGGTAAATCACGCCTCTCTAAACAACATTTAACGGACTCTTCATTTTGGTAGTAGTAGTAAAGTTATGTCTACGAGCACAACGCGACGCACCTCATTCAAGAAGCGATCAAAATCATGATGGTGCTGGCGCCGATCGTGAGTCTTTTGCTTCCAAGCGTCGATAGCAATGTTGGTCTTCTTCTGCTTGAGGGAAATGATTATGCACACGCACAAACAGTTTTGAGGCGTGGGTCTACGGGAATAAAAAGAGAAACGTGATCGGGCATCGATAGAAGAGCTAAGGTCTGCGATCAATACCTTAGCTACTGCACTTGTAGGTGCCAAAGCCTCATTTGAATCCTTAACATCTGCGTCTGGTTCAGAAGCGACCGCAGTCTCATCAACCGACGATTCAACGGGTAGCGCGGTTGGCCCTTTGTCAGAGCTATCTGTATCATCTGATGGCTTTGGATCTGGAACTAGACGGATGTAGGCAAATGCTCCCGGTACGTTCAGATGATCCGCCATGCAGGATGACGGGCTTATACTAGGCCAAGGTCCAAATCATAGACAGTTGTGCCGCCGTAGCCATTTTTGTCTTCATGATTTATTTGCTGTGTTTCTTTTTTTCCCGAGCCTGTTGGTCAAGACACCTGATTTTCCTTTTTCTTCTCTTCGCTCGGTTGCTTGTGTCATCTGATGTCATCTTCTCTCTTGTCGCTTGGCTTTATAGCTTTGTGCTAAATGCTTTGTGCGATTCGTGCATATTATTCATTCAGCATCTTGTGAAGGCTCTAGGACGAGCAGATGCCCTAAATGCGTCTGATAGAATTTGGAGGAACCAATTGAACCTTGCCAGTGTCTTAAAAGTGATGACATCGCGACTATGGCGAGCTATATTCTTATTCATTTTTAGCTCCTCGATATGTTTTCGGGCTGACAGTGCTACTGGCCAATGCTGCGGCGAGGAGGGCAAAAAGGTATTTCTGATCGACCAATATTCATCGAGTACTATGTGACTTTCGAACAATCAGTTTGACTGACGCCGATGTATTGCGCAGGCTACTGAGCGACCTTTAGAAGGAGCTGGTGATGCAGGTGCTCGACTCGATGGTGTAAATGACAAAGCGGCGTACTCATCAATTGAGCCTCCCCTAATGCTTAAGTCCACGCACACGCATATGCCTGTCGTTACAACATCTCAATCTAAGCGAGAACCAAGGCGTATACTGCTTACAGCAATGGCACCGAGCATAGCGCCTACGGTCAATGGGTCTGACATAGATCTGGGATCGGGGTGCGTAGCAAATGTAATTTTTGAATGTGAATATCGGTGTTCAGCAAGCGACTAATAGCTCATGTAATTGCATTTGATCTCACAGGCCATCGTCAGAGTCAGAGCAGACTAACAAGTTGTCAGGGCTCGCGCTGTTTGCGCTCTGCTTTGGCGGCATCGCCGTGCCCGTGGCTATCATCGCGATGTACCGCTGCTTGCGAGCGAGAAGAGCCAAGTTCAGTTCATGGGGGGTGTCTCACGGCGACTGGAGCCGAGATACGAACAGTGAAGCCGATGTGACGTGGCGCCTGGCACTGGACAACGGTGCAGGCGGGCTGGAAATGCGCGAGGCCAGAAGCGGCCACGACATCTTTCAGTCCGCGCTCGATGACGAGCAGTTCGTTTAGCATCGATTCCTCATCCGTGAAGTACATGCACTGCGCGATGCGTACCTGTTTAGCGCCAACCAAATAAAGTGGAACTAAAAGTGTAGAGAAATACATAGATAAGTAGAATTTGAAGCTCTCCTGCAACTGAAAAGACCGAATCAAAGCACGCCATTTCGATTGTACATGGAATAGCGCCCATATATCCGGCTTCGGTTTTGAACACCGATGATATGTAAATAGGTATGGAAACTATTTTACTATATCGCAAAGAGAGCCACGCAACCATTTATTCATTTGGCGACCAACATTATCGATGAAGGGACATCTGACATCTGATGATCTGATGTAAATGAGAACACGCCTCAGAACAAATCGGCTTGACGCTTAACATCTGTGTGAACTTTGATTTTGATCTCCTACAGCCACTAGTATCTTTCTCTATATTCATCTTGGTAAGATCCCTCTATATCGCGTGTTATTACTGATATATTCTGAAGAAACGTCACCAGTTCTGGAATTTCACATCTGTATAAATGGCGGCGTGCTCAACGCCCAATAGCTGGCCTACTGTGGCCGCCACCACCACCGCCGCCACCCCACGCCACGGCTGCGCGCGGGCTAGGGCCGTTCCATAACAGCTCCGGGCGACCTGCTCCACCTCCTCCACTGAAGGCAAAACCACCTGAATCACTAGCGCTGGAGTCGTCGTCTTCGGGCTCGTTGCGCGTGTAGGCAGAAGCAGCGGTGGTTGAATCAGCGGTATTCTTGTTACGAGGCGCTAAGGATGCCAGGGCAGAACGAGCAGTCTTCTCCACGAGCTGCAGCGCCAAATGCGACTCAATCTAAAGGACCAGGGTGCATGCAAAGGAAATAAGAAAAAGAAGAAGCATGTTAAGGTGTGAATTTGGAGAGACAGGCTGAGGCGATGCCAGCTTACAGAGCGAGAGAACAAAACAAAAATATACTTACATTCAAAAATACGCTTGAACTGAAAGGCTACCTATGTATTTGAAGTGTGCTCAATCAAAAGCAAGCAAAGGTACCTCGTTGTTGTTGTAGAGCATTTCTCCCTGAAGTATTCTCGCGAGCTGTGCTGCAATCTCATCAACCCTGTTCAACGAGCCCTCCTTCTCCTTCTCCTTCCCCGCCTTCTCCTGCAGCTTGTTCACGACAAACGCTTTCAGCACTGGCGCGTGCGGCACTTCCGGCAACGCATGGCACGGCAACGCTGCCGTGGCTGCGGCTACCCAATCCTCTCCTCCCTGCATTTCCCCCTTTCCGGGGGCAGCAGCAGAAGAAGCAGCCAGATTGCAAGCTCCGTCTGGTTGGCCGTAGCAAAACCCGGCCATCGCAGGCTGGGTGCAGTCCACGAGGCCCACAGAGGCAGGGAGGCCGTAGAGCCCCGCAGATACCCGCATCAAATTGGTTTTGGCCGTCTTGCACGGCTGGCAGTCCACGCCGTCGGTGAACAGCACCAACCACAGCATGCTGCTGCTGCTGCTGCTGTCATCGTCATCACCTCTGCTACTGCTACTGCTAGTGGCACTCGTGCTCCTCCTCCTGCTGCTGCTGCTGCTGCTTGCAGCAACGGCCGGTGATAAGAGGGTTCGGCTGAAGTGCGCTGGGTCTGCAAAGGACGTGACAGCGGAGCGCCTGAAGAGCCAGGTCCATTCTTTAGCCACTGTAGAGGCCCATTCCACAAGCTCTTGTCCGTTGTCTTTGTTGCCCAAATACTCTTGCCGGGTTCCGTGCTTGTCATTGATGACCAGGAAAGTGGGGTAAGCGCGGATGCCAAACCTAAATGTTTGGATTGTTTGTTTCAAATTAATAGTGACACACTTGATCAATATTTTAGGATCGTTATAAATAAAAACATCGTCATCGATTTGATTAGATAGGAGAAAGATTAAGCTCGAAAAATCAAGAAGTGATAGAATTTTAAGGAGACTTCTCTGAATGCGAAAGTTTCGCATTCACCCTCTCGCCTTCGCGCTCACCATTCGCTGCAAATTTTGTGCTCGTTTACGCAATTCACGGCCCCAAACTCCAACGGCATCGCCGCATCATCGGCCGCGGTAGCCGCTTCCTTGTAAAGCTCTACGGACCGTTGGCAGTGCGAGCACCACGGCGCGTAAAACTTCACCACCCATACTACATTCGTGCGCCCCACTCGCTTCTCCCACAGGTTTTCAGTGAGGGTGGTGATGAGAGGATGGCCGCTGAAAAAGAGAGCTCCTCCAGACTCCGCACGGCCGAACCGCTCAAACCTGGAAAGTGTCACGACGGGAGTGCAGGCAGGCAAAAATTAGCGGCCAATGGTTAAGGGGCCAATCCCATGCTGGTCAACACTATCGAAAGCTGAGCTTACACACACTGCAATACACTTGTCCCTGTTCGCGCACTAATGATAAGCACTCAGAAGAACTTACTCCCATTCGGTTTCGAATGCCCCCGTGTCCGCGCCACCATCGCCAAAATCGTCGAACGCCGCCCTCTTGTCCGGGGACCCTAGCACATCGTAGGCGGCCACGAGGGCCGCAAAAGCAGTCTCCGCCCACGCCATCGCGCTAGGGTGCTCTAAACTGCGCGCTTTGTCAGGATGAAGACGCAAACTAAAAGGAGAAAGAGACAGTCGTAAGTGAAAACAAAAAGAATGAACAAGGAAGTAGTACCGTGAAAAGAATAGAAATGATCTAGAAATGCATTAGGATATGTTGCAGGAACAGCAAAAGAAGAAAGTAGTACATACAGGCATAAATGAATTTCTTGCAGTCTCACCTCAGACGACGGTACGCTCGTCGAATCATCCCTTGCGTCACGTCCGCTGGCGAATCAGCCCGAAAGTCTTCTGCATCGTGAGCTCCGTCTTCATTGTCCACACCATCATCATCATGTACATGATCAGGATCCACCAGAACGCCAAGAGTCTCGTACGGGTGTGTCGAGGCCCAGCCTTCTTCAGCTAACTGCGCTCGCACCTTCAGCTCTTTCAAGCGAGCAGCTGCAGTGGTGCCTGCTGCTGACGTTGACTTCTCCCGTGCATAACTGCTACTGCTGCTGCTGTCACCACTTCCACTCAGAGGCTGGGATGCCAATGCTTCCACCATTGACTCAAGCCGCTGCCTCGCTGCTCGCGCATTGGCGTCTAACATGGCGACATGGGCACGCAAGTCTTCGATGCTACCTTCCGCAGAAGCGGCAGCAGCGTCCTGAATTACATGGTCGTTTTCATTTTCATTTTCGACCTCATCCGGGTCAGCATAGTAGGACTTTTTCTTTTTGGATGATTTCTTTGGAGTGCTTACAGATTTAGCAGCAAAAGAAGCTTCAGCGTCAGCCAGCATTGCTTGTGCTTCCACTACAGCGGCGTCTGCAGCAACGACGGATGCTTCCAAAGCTTGCAACGTTGCCCCACCTCCACTGCCGCTGTTGCTACAGCTGCGAGAAGTGCTTTGTTTGGCGGCGCGTTGCTCTTCGGCTTCCACTCTCTGCTGGCGCCCACGCCGCTCGGCTGCTACGGCTTCGGGACTGGGGCAGGTAGTGTGCTTCCCGATCCCGCCGAGGCCAATGTGGTCGACGTCACCCTGTATATGTATATTTCAAAAAAAAGGAACGACATTATGCACGCCAGTGGCAAGGATCAGTGGCGTGAGAGTTTGTGACTATGATAAAAAGCTACACAAGTGTAATAGGAGAATCGTACCCTTCCGCGTACCTTGACCTCACACAAAAGATTTGTTCGCCTACATTCAAGTTAGGCCCTTAAACTATGAGCTAGTCCTACTACAGTGAGCACACCTGGCACTGCCACGCTTCGTCTGGCCGACATGCGCGCTGCGAAATGCACCACCCACAGCCGTCGGCCACGCAAGAGTGGCAAGCCAAGTGCGCCGCACAGCGCGTGGCTGCTGCTAGCCCTTGGCCATCCCCGTTTCTGCCGGGAGCTTCTCCACACACTGCGCCACTGGAGTCAACGTTCCCGTTGCATTGGGCCACTGTAGCCGGGTTAATGCCCCAGCCTCTGCGGTGGTAGCGCTCCATCACGTCCTCGCACGTGTTGCAGCAGTCGTCGTCGCCGTCGCCTGCGCCGAAACAGTCTCCGCATGGAGCTGCTGCTACGGCAGTGGATACAACTTCTTCTGCGGAGCTACCATGAAGTCCTGGCTGCCTGCGCGGAGGCTCGCTAGCCCGTTGCACTCGAGCTAGAAGGATTCGTAATTCGAGCACTTCTAGTCGCGCGGCGTGGGCTGCGTCAACCCCTGATTCATTCGCTGGCGCTGGCCGGGTAGCTACCTCCGCGAGGGCTTCTGCCAGCGTGGGAACAACTGATGTAAGGTAAGCTGATGCGGGCTGCGAGGCGAAGCATAATGCTGCGACCGCGGCGAGCATGCCAACCATCCTTTCTATTAAATGGAATTTCGTTCGTGGTTGGTGTCCGCCCTTTTTTCGTACTGTACTACGTACATACTGTACAGTACATACCACAGTTCTGTTGTACATGTGCAGTAAACAAAACATCAGGCGGACCACGGGCACAAGAAGGGACACGCACCACGGGCAATACAAGGGCACTCACCCACGGGCATCTCAAGGCCGTGCACTGAGGTTCTAAGAACACGCACCTACTCCTCCGCAGCAAACACATTGCTCCAAAGCCGCGCATCGCGCGGGCACCTGAACTTGTATTCTTGCAATAACAAATCGTTCTGATGAGTGCAGCGCGAGACAACGACCACGAAGTACTGTACGTACTGAACAGCTGAACAGTAAGTACTTCCTACGTGTACAGATCTGTTCTCCCCTGTAACCTACAGGGAACCAGCAAGACTTCCGCAAATCAGAAAAAAATCAAATAGCACTTTCACCTTTCACGTGCATGTCGTTTGCTCCCATTATCTCTCTATCTGTCCGTTTGATTTGATTCTGCCGTGGTCCTTCAGCTCGACTTGCCTGGAGGGCACAAATGGGCGTTAGCTGAAACAACTTCGTGGTTGTGATCAAACGGCCTCAGCTCGTCCCCTGATTCGGCACGTGGAGAAAACCGAATGTCCGCTTCAACGGACCACAACAACGCTAAGTATCTGTACACACACTGAACTGCTGTTGCTTTGCTTTTCATCTCTACCACCTGTTAGCCTTCTATTTCCGGCCCTTCGGGGCCTGTCTCAAAGACTGAACGACTGACTCCGTCATCATCTCATCAGCGTCTGTAATGCACTGTAGCTTTTTATTATAATTAACAACTACATCCCTGATGCTATGAAGTTATGAGCCTGTGAAGGCGCCGCAAGACAAACAAACTCACGTGTACGCCCTTCATTAATAACACTGCAGGTAAGTTAGTGCTGTTTTCCTGGGGCGATTACATGAATTGAAGATGCAAGAGTACTGTAAGTAGTTGGTGTTGCATATGTACAACTAAATGATACGGCGCACGCTTTTTATTTGAACAAGGCTCCAGGCCGGCCGCTCAAGTTGTGTGGAAATTATTTGACCTACTTATACTGCGAAGAAAGGGCGGGTATATGTCGAGATATGTTCAACCAGAAACCAAACTATCAGCTCATCATACTGTGTCGGTCAATACAGCAGCCGCGGATACATGCAGCCGCCATTTCATTGTCTCCTATGGTTGCACCCTGCTGTAATGCACTCCAGCAATTTCCGGACGAATTTACTGCAGCATTCAGGTCTTTCCACTCGAGCCTAGACTATTCCGAATGGGAAACCGAGGATTGAAGGAGTAGTACCTTATATCTAGGCGGCGGCTACACTTGAGGCATGTGATATATGTTGGCCGCAGACATGTGCTTATGCAGATAATGACCTTCGAGCGCCCTGAGCGGCCGGCAATGTATTTCAACCAGGGTTACACAGACATCTGCGCAGGCTGCATGGTGTTGGTATTGGCGAACGCGGTTCTGGGGTCGGGATACAACATAATGAGCTAAAGTCCATAATTGGCCCTGTTTGGGGTAAGGATATTGCATGGGCACAGCATCACTGTGCAGCTTATTCCGGCGCAGTATGGTGGCAATCTTCTTTACTTCGCCTTGGAGCATGCAGATGGAATATCTTTTGGCTGAAGGCGAACTCATCAAGAGTGGGCGAAAGCTCTAGGGATCTCGTCGCACTTCGACGGCAATGTTGACGTGGTTGCTTCGTGTGTGGCAAAAAGTTACTGCTCCTGCTACGAAAAAAAAACTTTCAATAGAGTTGAACCGCATAATCTGCGGTCTGTTGTAAACTTTATCGTTCAAGGGGTTACTGTAAACCGCAGGCGTATGCGCATCATGCTCGAGCGTCGGGGCACGATGGAAGTTCCGAATGCATTCCAAGGTTGCAACAAAACGCTTCAGCGCGTAAAATATAGACAAAATTTGAAGGCTGCAAATGACAAGGAAATGAACCTTTAGCCTGGTATTCAGTCTGGCCCGGAGGATCGCAATGAAGTCAACATGGGCCCCTCCTCCCGTTGGTAACAATCGATAGAATAACCCATAAATCATCGAGCGGCAACAGTACATGTATTCTGAGTATCTGCACCACCCTTTGTTCACTAGGGCCACCAATGAATAAAACATTCCTAAAATTTGAAGGGACGTGAACCAGCCAGAGCAACCGAAGTAGCGCGCGTTCTTGCTCGGGAGCAAGAGCCTCACAACTTACAAAACAAGTTGTAAGACCGCTTGGTGGCTCTGGAGGAATTCACTCCGGTTTCTGGTTGTTCCGATTCCCAGAATTTCCCTCCCACAGCAGTTGGGAGTGGGAGCAGTCAGCGTTCTCGCGCTGTCTTGGCTCGGCGCCTAACTCAGTTCCTGGCGCCTCGCCGGTACAGCTGCCTTACGCAGCCCGCGCCGCTTCTTCAGCTGTGCGGTTGAGGTTGTCGCTCCGCACCTCACTGCTTGCTGGCATAGTATGCTTTGGCGCATTCAGCAACAGAAGCACCGCCTTCCGTGGAGTGGAACTAGTGCTATTGTGGGGGGAGGGGCAAACTAGCCTTAAAATTTCATACTTCGCATTTCCAGTGGTTTTTAGGTCTTAGATCTAGGCGAAAACCGACTTCAAAGAATTCTGTTTGACCAATTTGGCATTAGATGCATACGCAAGGAGCTGGTTTTGAGGTAATTGGGTGCTTGTGTATTAGATGTCATCAGAGGATTTGGCCTATGCACCGGGGCGGGATATAGAATATTGAGAAACACCTAAATCTTAAAACTACTTTGAAATGCCTCTTATTCTTATGTAATTCAAATTTCAACCACATACACCGCTACTCATAATGCATGATGCGCGCTTCGTTGTTTTGAGTGCCCATTGGAAACCCATGGAAATCAGAGCCAACTGTTTGTGCGCGCTACTCCTGTTTGCGTCCTCTTATCAATCATAATCGAAATCCTCGTAGTATTCGTCGTCCAGTTCTTCCTGTTCCAATTGCTGGGCCAAAAGAAAGTCCGCATCGTGTTCGTTATCACGATTTCCGCCATCACGCTGGCCGCCACCGCAGAATTCGTCTGATATTTCTTGCATGTCTAGGTCCTCGAAGTCTTTTCGGCATTGATTGGCGATGTCTTCGCGCATTTTAACATCATCAATGCCGCGCAGAAATCCACGGACAACACGCTTTCGTCGCTTGGCCTGAGCCTCAGTGAAAGCATCTTTGGTTCCATATGGATCTCCTGCAATGCCACGTCCTTCAGGACAATTTGCAACGTGCGCATGAGCGTCATCACCGCAGTCTTCCAAACACCATGCACAAAAGCCACACCTGCACTTCGAACAAGTGAGCGCGAAGCATCCATCGAAGTCCAAAAACGCTAGACCACATCCTTCTCGTGGGCATTTCAGGGTCAAGATATTTTCGCGCACATGTCGGCAATGCTCATAGACTTCACGCTCATACGCGTCCATACGGGCAAGCCTCTCCATCTCGTCTTGCATCCTCTTCCTCTCTTCTTTGCGAATCTCTTTTGCAAGCTGGGATTCCAAGAGCATCTTTTTGGCGTCAGAATATTCTTGAAAGGCTTCATTTCCAGCATGGAGAACGATGTCGGCCATGGATACTGGTAATCTGTCAGCTTTGTCGCAAAAAGTGCAAAGTATTTCACCATTCCGCGCCTCAAGCTCTTGAAGTTCTTCGTTCGATTCAGCACGCACTTGGAGAGTAAAACATTCGTCACAGAGAAAGTGGTTGCCCTTACACATGAATCCGTTGACTTCAAGGACTGAATCATCGTAGCAAACTTGACACTCTCGTTCGCGACGACCGAGCTCAGCTTGAGTCTTCGGATCTTGCTCTGCGGCCGCTCTCAGCCTGTCGTTCTCGCGAATTTCGGCGGCAGCGCTGTGACGAAGACGAAAGCTTTTTTGTCGTTCCTGGTCCACTGCCGCCTTCTCAGCCTTTTCGCGCTGCGCTTTCGCAGCGACCCTCTTCTCTTCGATTTTGCGCCGCTCTTGAGCGTGAATTTCTTTTTCGCGCCGCACGTGTGCTTCACTAGTGTCACGCTCTTTCTCCAGCTCTTTCTTCACATCTCGAATAAGCTTGTCTGTTGAAGCCTTCAAACTATCCATCTCGGCCTGCTTCTTCATGAGATCCTTTTTACGCGCATCTTCAATCCTAGTCATTTCGATCTGAGCCTGCCGTTCTCGCGTACTGCGTTCATCCTTTAGTCTTGCTTCAAGTGAAATTACCTCTGCTTCTGCCTCTAAATGCATCTTTCGAACTTCTTCTTCAATTTCAACTCCCGCATTCTCTTCACGAAGCGCTTGTTCGCGCTTTTCCCGCAGATTTTGAATCTCCAACTTTTTTTGCTTCAAATCGGCGGCTTGTTTCGATTCGAAGTGCAAGCGACGCTTTTCGAGAATTGCTGCCTCATTCCTAGCTTTCTTGCCGCGCTCCTCCATCTCTTCTTCTGCTTTGCGCATCTCCACTTCCATTTTTTTTGTCTCCTCTTTCAATTTCTTGTCGAGTGCCTCAATTTTTTTGCACCTCTTACAATTTGGGCGCAGTACGTGGCAGGGAGATTCAAATTGATGTACGGTGCCAGAAAGTCCCTCGCACGTTACCATGACTCCTTCTTTACAAAGAGGTGGATTCGGAGTACTACATAGTCTCAAGGTGTTGTGCTCTCCTCGTAAGCAAATCGCAGGTACTTTAACTGAGCATTTTGTTTGGCACGAGCTTCTTGGATGGCACACAAGGTCACATTGGTGCGTACACTTTAGAAGTCGCTTGCACTTCTTCGTACAGCCACCTTTGGGGCAGTGTTTCTCAAAGTCACCTGGCTTGGCTAAAACCGCACGAGTTGAGTGCTCCATACAAATCACTGGTAGTCCACTACAATTGTAATTGTACACATCACCGTGGCCGTAGATTTTCCTCCAGACAACTCCACCAGTCTCCTCAAAAGTTGAACGATTTCCTAAGACAATCATCCCATGCTTAGCGCGAGTAAACAAGACATTTACGCGTTGAGGTTCTTTCAGAAAGCCGATATTTGAACGCTGCGTTGACCCAGGCGTCTTGCTGCAGCCTCGAACTAGTGAAATAACTGCGATATTGGCCT
>Ga0307930_1001354_pt1 | contig 19386 bp, 18 predicted proteins | sample OrgLakmetageno46_FD_203161 | JGI IMG/M metagenome (GOLD analysis project Ga0307930, IMG submission 203161) | Saline water microbial communities from Organic Lake, Antarctica - #46 | ecosystem: Environmental > Aquatic > Non-marine Saline and Alkaline > Saline | place: Antarctica: Organic Lake...
CTGTTGCTTCCACTGCTAAGAACAGCAGTGGAAGCAACAGCACCGCTGAAAGCAGGTCTCATCCTGCCTACGCATTGGTTGGGGCGGAATCGGGGGAGCTCTGCTTGACTCCGCTCTTGTCAGCTCATGAGACTGCGATGGCAGCAGCTGCTGTAGGGGGAAGTGCAGCACCTACCACTGCTACTGGTGCCCCATCCAACGGCCAAATGCCCTGGCAAAGGGTGCGGGCGCACTACGGCATGGTCACCTCGGTGAAAGCCCATCCTCAGGGACGGGCGCTGGCCCTCAGCGCAGGCGCCGATTGGTCCATTCGTTTGTGGTAAGAGAGACAATCTGTCACGCATGCTTACAACAAACGCTGACATCGTGCAATAAGTAATTGACATTCAACTCGTGCACCCGTATGCGTACACCGTACAAACATGCCATAGCCTTTTAAGGTCTTTGCTTTTATGTGTTTCTTCTTAACTCGCTTGACAGGTCCATGTCAGTCCTCGAAAAAGCGCACCTTTCTCCCACCGCGCCGCCAGTCTCTGACGCACGAAAGGACAAGAAGAACGCCGCTGCTTCAACTTCGTCGTCGTTCGACCTTATGAGTGGGTTCAATGCGGAAAACAGCGGATTCGATCAGGGCACTGCCACGGGCGCTCTTCTTTGCGACTTCAGGGGCTCGTACGACCAGGTAGTATGACTCGAATGTAAACTTCAACTATTTTTTGTCTTTCTTGAAGTCAGTTCACTTTTTCAGCGCCCAAATTCATCTCCTAACTTGTGGTGCCATCGAGTTTACTTCTTGCTTTTTCTTCCTTCCTTCCTTCCTTCCTTCCTTCCTTCCTTCCTTCCTTCCTTCCTTCCTTCCTTCCTTCCTTCCTTCCTTCCTTCCTTCTCTTTCCTTCCACAATAGGTCGCTGACGTGGCATGGTCCCCGAAGCACCCTGCCCTCTTTGCCTCGGCCTCCGCGGCAGGCCACGTCACCCTCTGGGACCTTTCACGCTCCACCTCAGAGCCCGCCGTGCCCCTCTTTCCCGTGCGCAGCAACCGCTCCTCAAGTAGTGATGCTGCTGGTGGTGTCAGCGATGGCTCAGCTGCCACTTCTGGTTCCAGCAGCGGCAGTGGCCTCGAGTCGCTGTCAAAGATTGGATGGTCACTCGACGGCCGCCGCTTAGCGGTTAGTAGTGTACACTGGACTGTAAAATAGCATACTTCCTTGCTTGATCTTCCTGTTGTGTGTGCATCGTTATTTCCCCCTTTTGACAACGCTTCTGATGTTCTTCCTTCTTCCAAGGTGGCTGACATGGAGGGCCGCGTCACGGTGCTCAACGTCAGCAACGCCCTCGCTGACCCGCCTCTCGATGCGGTGGCTGACCTCGACAAGGCATTGGGGGCTCTCGCTGCTGATGCGGAGTAGAGTAGGATAAGGATGGGAGGGTTTCAAAGGGAAAAGCAAATCGCTGGCCTCCTTCAGAAAGATCTACTCGAATGCACTGTATCGACTCAGCGCCCCCCAATTTATTGTTCCTTTCTTGATTTCAAAGGGGCGATTATGGCAAAAAAAAAAACTAAATAAACGCGGCTTCTAGGGCATAAGGCATATAGGACATTTGAATAACCAGCACTCTAGTCTATAGGCGCCCAGGCCCCAGTAGATAGTAGATGCTAGTTGCTGCATACTGATCATACTGCCATACTGGGGGGGGGGCTGGCCAATGCCAGTGCCTTGCCTATAAGTATAGTTTTCAAATTACTGTTAACTGGCGCTCTGTCTCTGTCTTCCCTCTCTACTTTTCTTTTCCTTCTTCGTGCCTCCTTCTCTTGATCTCTAATTCGCATCTCTCTTGTTTGACTCAGGTGCCGAGTACAATTTCTAATGGGTGCGCAATCGGACACGCGCCATCTTTCATTGCATCGTTTGTATTGCCTAGCCAATTCCCTCTGCTTCTCTTTACTTGCGCGCTGGCAGCGGCGTGGACTCGCGGCCAATGTCTCCCTTCATGGGGGGCGGAGCTCGGAAGCTTTGCTTTTGAACCTTCCTCCCTACCGACGTGAAGCCCCCACTGGACTTGATTTCGTTGAGCTGCTCGAGCACTTTCGCGCCCATCAAGTCGGTGAGCTTGTAGCCCGCTTTCTTGTCCGCCGACGCCACGGCTTTGAGGTCGCTCCCCACCGCTGCAGAGAAGGAATCCACCCCTACGCAAGCGCAGTTGAATTCCCCGACCACGTAAGGCGCATCGTGGTTGTCCACCTGTAAAGAGAGAGGGAGAAATTGATAACATGTTTTAGCAAAAAAAAATGGCAACAACAAAATGCATGCATACATGTGTGGGAGAAAAAGAAAGGTGCGCTGTCGCCAGCAATCAAGAAAACAAAATACTCACGTCGATATTTAAAAAAACACACACATGATAATTTTATCATCTAATATACCGGAATGAAGTCGGCGGTCCACAAAATCGGCAAAGGTTCGCCCGCAATGCCCAGCGCATTAAACACGTGTTCTACTTCTTCTTCAAAGGCCGCCTTCAGGCCCGCAAACATCGGCTCGTTCGGGGAGTAATAGCTGTACTCTGCGAGGGTGCTCACTGCCGACATTTCCCCGCCGCCCCCTCTCGGCTTTTTGTGCACAATCTGGAACAGCGTGTCTTTCACCATCTGCAGCCGCACTTCGCCTTCCACGATGCGCGGCAACAAACGCTGGTCCACGATCTGCCCTCCACCTGCTTTACCCCCTTCTAGGTATTTGCCAGGGTAAGAAGACGCCCAGAGGGAGCCGGCGTCAGCACCCGGACCGTTGACACAAAATTCAAGGAATTCCTTCACCTGTGACAAAGAAGAAGGAAAAATGTGCGCAGGGACGCAGCAACAGTGAGGGTTGCAGAAACGAAACTAGCGTTGAAGGAAGTGTTCAGACGGCATAAAAATGAAGGTGAAGCGAAATGGGCGAAGGTATTAAAAAAAAGCGAATGGAAAGATGTAAGGGAACCAAAGCCATTTATCGCACCGTGTGGTATTCGATGTGGTTGTCGTTCATTTCCATCAATTTCAAGCGATCTCGGTCGGTGAGCACTTTGGCGCCGAACGTTTCGCAGTACCTTCATATTGGCACGCAACCAAGAAGAAAAAAAACCTTGGGTTAGACTTCTAGTTGCCGATGTTGTGAATGGACTTATAGTTGCGATCGAGCGTTCGAAGACTGTGTAAAACAGCAGAGAATTGGCATGCTCACCATTCAATTCAGAAGCAACAGACGGGGTTCTACGAGTGCAAGGGAGCTCCTAACATCTCTATTCTTACCGTTTGGACTCGAGCCACACGAGCCAGATGCCTTCACCCGCAGTGCCGCGGTTCTGTTTGATCACCCGAGGCGAAAACGCGCAGGACTTCTTGAAACCTTCGTCGAATGACTTCTTGTCGTAGTACGCGAAGGTGTCCTGAAAATATTATAAAAAGAATGGGCCAGATAAATGCCGATGCGCAGGCTTGCGAATGGTATGCGAAAACGACGAGCATCCACACACGTTTTAGTTGAGCGAGTTCAGAGTTCAAAGACAGAAAAACAGACTAAGACATAACTAAAATTCGGCGGTGGTCACGTCTCACATTTCCCCAGACACATACACACAAGCACAAGTCCATGCACACATGCACACTCGCACATCGTTCGTACCGGCAAGCCCACTTTCAGGTCCTTGATTTTCACCAGCGAGTCTTTGGCCCCCATGCTGCGGGAGACCGCGGGGTTGGACCAAACTGCCTTGCCCTTGATCGCCAGGGTGTCCATCGCGTGGTCGAAGCGCTTCTGGGCCCCCGGCGGCATCCCTTGGCCGTCCAACTGGCCCATCATGAACCGCACTAAAACCCCGTCGTACTCCATGACCCGGTTCACGAACCTGTTGGGGTGTTTTTCGGTAATAATTTTGTTATTCCAAGGTGACGGGATAAATGAAATGGAGCATGACACAAAAATAAATCGTTTAGAATCACTATAACCTTCGCCCCTGTCTCCTACTACACTCTGACCCTAACAGCATTTAGACCTATCTCAAATGGAAAGTTAAAAAAAACGCAGTCAACGGGAATTGTGGGCAAGAGCTGCTGCGTGGGTGTGGTTTCTTCGCCCAAAGGCCACAAGTAAAAAATCACAATCGAGGGCCAGAAAATCGACGACGGCAATGTGGCTAGTGGCACGCATTTCAACAGCTACGTAAGCGACGGCTTGGAAAGCTACACCAAAAATGCCATACATGTGGAAAAACGGTCAAATTTACCCGTCGTGGTCATCGGGGGTGTACTCAATCAAATCGCAAGCCATCCCGTGTCGCACAATGCCATTCGCGATCGGCGTGGAGTCGTAGCGCACACCTTTACGGTCTTTGTCCATATCGCCCTATTTATTTCAAAACGGCAGCCAGATTGCATCCGTGAGCTGTCTATGAGTGAAGCACATACATAGAGCATCGCTTGCATCGACTTACCGGTGTGCTAAGGCCTACGATAGCCACGCGGTACTTCGGCTTGGCAGGGTTGGACGGCATGCCAGCCGATTCTTTCGAACCTCCGCAACCCATTCTGAATGTGGATCAGCCTGCGATGTTCCGAGGCAAGGTGGAAGGTGTTGTTATTGGGAATGTTGTACAGTTGCGGAGTCAAAATACCGAGGACGTTTAGAACACACACGGTGAAGCCTGCTAATCTGTGACGATTGGCTAATGTTATTTGGAAGTATCAAAATGAGGATAATTAAGGTATATATTTATTGAGCCTGCGTGACTTGAGCAGGTTAGCACCTCTACGGCGCCACATACCTTGCGAGCACACGTAGCAAGAAATCTTCAAAATTGACGACTGAAAAATAATTTTCAACGGTTGGAAGTTCGGGAAAATCAGAATTTCTTCACCGCAAGAATCCATCGAATCACGAACTCTTTCTCGGTGCCCGTGTGCCTACTGTGTGTCCGTCAATTATTTATCCGCGTACCGCATACTGCCGACTGCCGGCTACTGGCGCCCCGCCGGCAACAAAAGGATGGGAGACACTTCGCGCACAATAGGAGTTCCTGTGGAGCTTCGCGGGAACCCTATGCAGCGCGATCAATTATCTCCTACGAACGTGCGACCTGCACCGGCCCAGCGGTGAGTGAAATGTCATCGACTGCGGAACGATAGAGCACTTCATTTTGGTAATCAACGCCATTTAGCGGCTACCTTTGAGAAGTCTTCCAATGACCAGCATTGGTAAAAGAGTATAGATGTATTGATTGTAGTCAATCTAGCATTCATCCTTGACTCATTCAGCTTGCATGCAATCTTATAGTGTAGCGTTAGTGTCACAAGGAACACACACGTAGATAAAATTAGCAGCCACACCTGACGCCTGCACGAACCCTCCTGTTTGCTGCAAACCTAGGAAATCAATCGCGTCCCGCTTTTCTTTAATATCGAAGAAAGCACAACCTGCTCCTCAAGAGCCGGATTCCTCAGACGACGACGTTGACGACGACTTTGCGGAGGTGTCACGGCAACGCGGCAGCCTGATCAACGGGGCAAAGACTAGGCCGCAGCCTGCGACGCGACTGTCCACACGCCCTGCGCCCGCTGTCCGGCTGAGCTCGCCAAGCAGTGTGGTCAGCGCTGGCAGCAGCGACGACAGCAGTGACAGTGACGGCGACGTGCATGAGAGCGAGGGCTTGCCTCTGAGCCCGATCAAGAGCTCCAACGGAGATGGCCGTGCGTTGAGCCCGCAGCAAGGCCGAGTGGCCGCGCGATTAGCTGCCCGGCGAGCGTCCGCTGAAGCCGGCTCCATTTCAGCATTGGGCTCGGAGCTCGGATCTGGGGCCAATCAACGCTCACCAGTTTCACCCACGGGGTCCTCCTCGCCAAAACGCGCGAGCCCCTCCGGCAGCAGCGGAGGTGGCATGTCGCTCCTGGCCCGGATGCGGGCTGCGCGTGCTGGCGTGTCATCGCCAACGTCACAGGGCGATGACGATGATGCGCTAGCGGACGACTTCGCAGATGCGTCTAGGAGCCGGCAGAAAGGCGTCCGAGGCGCGAGCCCGCGACCGCAAGATCGGCGCAAGAAGAAAGTCATGACGGCCTATAAAGTGCTGGCACCAGGAGAGGAAGCCGACCTGAGCTATGCAGAGCTTCGCATGGAGGTTCGTTCGAATCTCATCGCTTGACTGTCTTTGGTCTTCATCTTTTGGATTTTGTTACGACTATAACCTTCGTTAGTCTTTGTCTCCCCACACGTATTTTTTACATCTTCTCTCTCTCTCTCGGCTGTGTGCCCCCATCATCTCACCATCAGGACGAAAAGCGTGCCGCCAACGAGCGAGCTCGGCAGCAGCGCGAAGAGCGGCTAGCCATCAGCCGCCAAAACCAAAACAACGCTGCGGCGGAAAAGCGGCGCGCGGCGGCGGCAGCAGCAGAGTACCAAAAGCAGCAGCAGCTGCACGCGCAGGCGTTGAAGGAACAGGCTCAGGCGGAATGGGAGATGAAAAAGCGGGCCTCGGAAAGCTTGCAAGAAGCGCGGCGCAAGCACCGCGTGGCGGCGAAACGCAACGACCAGGCAGTCGTGCGCAACGAGGCCCACCAAAACGAGCTGAAAGCGCACATGGTGGCGCAAAAGAAGCGCTTCGACAAGTTCCAACGCGACGAAGTGAACCGCGTGAAAATCGAAGGCCTGGTGGCGGAAAAAGCACGCAAGCGAAAAGTGTACTTACAGAAGGACGTTCTGGCGAACAGCGCCCTACAAAACGAGCACATCTCCCACTCCAACGCTGAGAAAGCCGCGTTTGAAAAAAGCTGGAGACATCAGGCGCGTGTGGCAGAAATGGAGGGTTTGAAACAATTGAAGGAGCGACGGCACACAGAATTCTTGCAGAAAGACGTCTTGGCCAACGAAAGGTTTCAAAATGAGCATCGTACACACTCCAATGCCGTCGCAGCGGCCTTTGAGAAAGACTGGAGACATCAGGCGCGTGTGGCTGAAATGGAAGGCCTCAAGCAGTTGAAGGAGCGACGGCACGAAGAGTTTTTACAAAAGGATGTCAACGACAACGAAAAGTATCAAGCAGCTCTGCGCGCGCACATGCTGGCGGAGAAGAAGCGCTTTGATGACTTTCAGCGCGACGAAGTCAACCGAGTGAAGATTGAAGGCCTGAAAGCTGAAAAAGCTCGCAAAGACATCGAATGGAAACAGGAAGACATTATGTCCAACAGTGCATTGCAAAACGAACACGTGTCTCACTCCAACGCTGAGAAGGCAGCCTTTGAGAAAAAATGGAGGCACGAAGCACGTGTGGCTGAAATGGAGGGTTTGAAACAATTGAAGGAGAGACGGCACGAAGAGTTTTTACAGAAAGATGTCCTAGCGAATGAAAAAGTCCAGGGAGAAGTGATTGCTCAGCAGAGGCAGGCGCGGGAAAAGTTCGACAAGGACATGAAAACCGAGTACGACCGGGTCCGGTTGGAGGGCTACAAAGTCTACGGGCGGAAAGCCAAGCAAGACGCGAAAACCACGGAAAGCGCCGAAATGCAGCGCAACCGAGTGGCGTCGTCCCAGCTCAACGCCGCCCGCCGGGACCAGCAGCAGCGCGACGCGCGCCTGAAGAGCGAGAAGCTGAGCACCCTGGCGGAAGCCGCTAAGCAGCGCAGGCGAGACTTGCAGCGGCAAGAACGCGAGCACCAGGCCGCCATGCGCGCTGCTGCCAAGCCCATGGGCCGGTCAGCGCCAACTCGGGTGATGACCAATGGAGGCAGCAGCAGCAGCGGTGGTGGTGGTGGGAAGGTTAATCCTCGCAGCCCGCGGAGCCCCGCGAGCCCCACTAGCTCCGAGGGTGGGGCGGGGTTGTTCAGCGACCAAGATTTGGATGCTTTGGACCAGCTGGAGGCTCTGCTGAAGAAAGAAGACTTGCTCGATTATTTGGAGGAAATCGTGGAGCAGGGCGTCTTGAAACCGGAAGATTTGGCGAATTTCGAAGAAGAAGACATCAAGGGCATGGCTACCAAATTAGTGCACCGCCGGAAACTCTTGGCGCTCCGGAAGCATTACGTGGCGGCGCAGCAAGGCAAGAAAAAGAAGGGCCTGTTCGGCGGTACTTGGGGCCGCAAGGGTTTCATTCTTTGAGTTTCTGTGGTCTGTGGTTCCCTCTGATTTCTTAGAAGACCCAGATTTTTATATAAATCCGGATTAGTAAGTGGCAAGTGAGTACCAGGTGAGAATTATAACATCTCATCTAAGATCTCCCGCTACACAGCACACAGAGAAAGCAGAAAGGCAGAAGATTTTTCGGTTGGGTAATTAGTTCGTGGTTCGTGGTTCGTGGCTAGTGGAGTGGATGTATGCTTGATGCCCACATGAGATATGTATTATAAATTCTAATTAGTAATTAAATCTCAAAATTAAGGCGCGCAGCACGCAAAATCCACCATTCTTTTTAATTCCGACGCCAAAAAGCTATTAAAATCACCGAGAGCCCAGTCTGCGGTAAACTGCCAGGAACTAGGTACCTATGATTAGTGCAGAGTGAGCGTCCTCGCGCAGCGTCATCTCGCTTTGCTTCCTATTCCAATTTTGGCTACCTACGTCTCGAGATCGCACAGCACACTCGACAATGCTGCTCTACGCTCCGCCACCGATAGCATCGCGCACAATTTGAATACTCTGATTCGCTTCTAAGTTCCCTTGATCGGCTGCCATTTGGAACCATCGCAACGCCTCTGGAATGTCCTGGTCCATTCCGAGGCCCCTCAAATACATTTGCCCGAGGTTGCATTGCGATCCCGAATGTCCTTTTTCGGCCGCCTTCTTCCAGCATTGTGCCGCTTTCGTATTACTTTGCGCCACACCACGACCATCCCGGAACATGAAGGCCAAGTTGTACTGTGCTTCCAGAAACCCTCGCTCCGCTGCCTGTTCATACCACTTCACCACCTCTGCGTCGCTCTGCGCAACGCCGGCGCCCATGAGGAATAGATTCGCTAGATTAAACTGTGCTTCTTCGTGCCCTTGCTCTGCTGCCTTTTTGTACCATCGCGCTGCTTCTGTGTTGCTTTGCGCTACGCCACACCCCCTCCCATACATAACTCCCAAGTGAAACTGGCTTCCGTCGTGCCCTTGGTTCGCTGCCTTCCTGTAACATTTTGCTGCCTTCACGTCGCTCTGCGCCACACCACGGCCTTCCTCAAAGAGAACCGCAACACCAAATTGTGCACTGGCAATTCCTTGGTCAGCTGCCTTTTTCCACCACCGCGCCGCCAGCTCGTAGTTTTTCGCTACGCCGAGGCCTAATTCAAAATGAAAACCCAGGCTACTCTGCGCCTCCGCGTACCCTTGGTCAGCTGCCTTTTTGAACCATCGCACTGCCTCCACGTCACTCTGCGCAACCCCAACGCCCTTTTGATACAATTGAGCCAAGTTGTTCTGCGCTTCTGACCAACCATTTTCTGCTGCTCTTTGCCACCACTGCGCGGCTTTCACATCGCTCTGCGTCACACCACGGCCCTCCCTGAACACGCACCCCAGGTTACACTGAGCTCCCTCATGCCCTTGCTCAGCGGCCCTCTTTAACCACCGTACGCCCTCCTTTTCGTTTTGAAATACGCCGCGGCCCATTCGAAAGAAGTTTCCGAGGCTAGTCTGCGCCTCAGCGTGCCCTTGCTCCGCCGCCTTCCTGTACCAGTGCACTGCTTCCTTGTCACTTTGCGCCACGCCATACCCGAAGTCATGAAGCATCCCTAAATTGCGCTGTGCTTCCGTAAACCCTTGGTCAGCCGCAGCTCGCCAACCGGCGATTGCCGCGTCAACTTCGCTCTTTGCCTTGGCCGGCAGAGCAGACCAAGACGCGCCACCTCGTTCTACCATTCGACCAACCATCACGAAACGATAGATAGCCTCCTCGTTGAGTTGGGCAGGCCCCGGCGGAAGAGGAGTCCGGCACAAAGGGCAAGCTTGCGTCATTCCAAACTTCCGCAACTCCGCTACGCATGCAGCGTGAAACACGTGCTTGCATTGAAGGGTGCAGGACGATGCTTCGCTAATTGAATCCAGACAGATGCTGCACTCCTCTCCCTCAACAGTGGACTTGGAACCATCATCCTCGCACGCACGATCCTGTTTTTGCGGTGCTCGGTCAGCATTGGCAACACAGTGATGTTTGTGGTTGGCCTTCCAGTGAGATCGTTGACAGTCCCTACTGCAGTACACCACGAGGCCACACCGGGCGCAGGCTGACAGCTTGGAAATACCACCGCTCCCTTCAGGCGAACGACAGTTGCCACAGACTTGCTTAGTGAGATCTTTCTCGTATTTTTCCTTGTTCATTGCAGATCTTGGCGCAGTTGCGAATTCGCGTCCAGGTACGCTGCGCTGCTGCGCTCGGCCGCGGCGGCGGAAAATGGGGAATTCAAAAACCTAAAGGGAGTCAACGAGTCCACGGTGTGGAGCTGTGGAGCTGACGTACTATTTACTATTTACTTCTTGGTGCTCAAATCAAGAAGGGGGTCTTCCAAAAATGTGTTCCGCAGGCCTGTACAGAAAGTACCGAAATTCTGACGTTCCGACGCTCTGAATCTTCACCAGTTGCCGTTGAAAAATTGGCAACAGCTTGTGGTTGTTGGTGGTGGAGCGCTACGGAGGCACCTTCCTGCCAGTGAGCAGCATATCTCGTCGCGTGGAACATGCCGCCCGTGGACTACGACTCGGATTCATCGGAATCAATGTTAGTGTGGTTTATAGCGTATGTACTTTCGCTGCCTCAGCTGTTATATCGAATCCCACGCTTAACCCACGCTTGGATATGGTTCACCTTGCCATTTACAGAAAAAGTTGTTCGCGCGACACTGCGACACCTGCACCCTACCTTCTCTTTTTTTTTCTCCTACTTATGCGATTGTGCTGCTATTCTTTGGCTGACTGCGTAGGGACGGCGATTTAAACTTCAATGACCCTGAAGATTGGCCCAAGCGCCAACGACCACCGAAGACCATGGGCGCAGTCGAGCAGCCTGCTGCGAGATTCAAGACCGTGTACCTGCAGCTCGCTGGCGACAAGTACCGGTGAGCGCACGGGTACCCGTGTATTTCTATCGCATGGGAATTGCTCTCGCTTATGAGCCGATTAACACGTATTCTTCATTGATTAAAGTTGCGTTTTTTTTTAAATCGTAAAATTCGCCATTGGGGTTTGTTAATAAACGGGTTCACTCTCGCGGGCTGTCCTGACTATTCCACGTCCTAAAGGGTGAATCGCCGTAGTTCCTTGCTTTGAGTAACCTCCCATATGTTCACACGACGGCAATGTAAAAACAGTCTCTTCATCTCTCTTACCATACCGTTCACTGCCGCCAACAACACCACTACTAACCACTACCACCGCTGCCAGGTGCGCCATTCGCGCTGAAGCCACTTGGCCAGAGCTCAAAGCTGCCGTAGAAGCGAGACTGGGTTTGCCGAAAGCAGTGGCGCAGCTGAGCTCTCTGCGGGGCAACCGCGACGGGGCGCTGATTCGCACGGGCGCGGACATGGAGGCCGGCGAATACTTGGACGTGACTCTGGACATGCGCTCAAAAAACGCCCAAGCGGGCGCGAAAAACGCGATCCTCAAGCCGCAGGTGAGTTTCAAGCGCGCTATGCAGGGCTTTCTATGGTTCAGTTGTTTTCTTTGTTTCTTTTACTATTGCGTGGAAAGAAGGTAATTTCGTCAGCTGGGTTGTATCTTGGTACAGGGTAGTACGACTACGAAGAAAGTAGATCATAATAGATCCGTAGATGTACCTTTTCTCATGTGAGCTCCATAAGTGAATGTACTCTCAAAACCACCTTTTTCTCAGGGGCGGCTGCGCGACTATTCCAAAGACTTGAACAAGAGCCAGCTCGGAGAGTTATGGGCCAAGAACAGCCGAAACAATGGCGGAGGCAGCAGCGGCCCTGAATTTTCCCCGAAGAGCGCTTCCGGAATGCCCCCCACGAACAGTAACGGCTTTCCTGGTGCGTCTTCTTCTGCTTCTCCCGGTGATTTCTTGCGCCCTGTCTCCGCCCCTTCGAACCGTGCAGCATCTGGAGGCGTGAACTTGCACGGAAGCTGGCTGAACGGCACCAACCCTCGCACGGTACGAACACGACTGTACGTCACTACGAGGCGAAGACTCACTTTTTAAAAAAATGACACCAAGATGTTCCCACAATTCCAATCGCTGCTAATTCGTTTCACGTCGTTCCTTCTCATTAGTTTGCTTCCTTGTCTCATGCCTTTATTTCTTCTTCCTTGCCAACCACAGATGTCTACCCGAGTAAGCCAACAGGGTGGCGTCGCCTTTTCCCGAGACCCAAAAGCACTTGGCAAAGACACGCCGAGCCCTTGGATCCAAGCCGCCACTGGCATCTCCGTGCTAGCGCCGCAGCTCACCAACCGCCGCCGCAATTTGCCTCCTCCGAACCAAACCGGCATGCAGCAGCTTCCGCCGGCAGCCCTGCAGCAACAAATGCAAATGCAACGGCCGAATACCGCCCCCGGCGCTACCTCGCAGCTGACAGCGACGATGCAGCAACAGAAACCGCCGTTGCGGCGGAGCATGAGCAGCATGCGCAAGGACCAATGCAGCGGCCACAAGGCCATAGCCGCTGTGCTGGCCGCGCGAGAGCACGCCCCAGAAGACCACCGAGAGCACGGTGAGTGGGTGCGAGAAACGCAGGCGTCGAGCATACCGGTCCTAGTTGGCTCACACGCCTCTTTCTTTCATCCTCCTCGTCTACTTCCAAGAAGGGATTGTGTCTCTTACGTCGAAAATCGTGAAAAAATGTTGTGCTATGTATTTCCTCGCTCTCGCTCGCAGTTGCCATCTCATTCAAATTGCTTCTGTTAGTTCGACAGAGCCATCGCTATTCTTTTTTTTTTCTATTGGGTCATTCTTATTTCAAATTTCCCTTTATTTTTGTTATGGTTGAGTTGCTCACGTGATCTTGTTCGTCTTTTCTTTTTCGAAAGGTGGTGATTGGTCCAAACTCGGCGTGCGCACCGGTGGAGCCCCCATCAAGGGCAAGGGCAAGAGACCCGTGCATCGGCCGCAGTCAGCCCCGCTCCACCGCAATCCTGGTGAGTCTTAGTTATCAAGATCGCCCTTCTGTTGGCTCAGAAGATCGCTTGAATCTGTTTCGCTGACTTTATCGCTGTGTGCCCACTGTCTCTGCCTACCTTCTCTACACGGGATCCTTGCCTTAACTTTACACGGCATGATAATGTATTGTCTTGTGCCTAATTCTTTCGTCGACTACCATAGGTGCGGCCGCTTCCCCCGCTGCCGTCGGCTCCGGCGGCCTGGTGCGCACGCGCTCCGGTCCTGGCGATCCACCTCCCCCTGTAGCTCTGGGCGCTACGGCAGCGGCCGCGGCAGGCTTAACGGCGCCCATGGACCCTCGAGCCCGGCAACAGCACCGGCAAATGGGCACCAGTGGCCCCCAAGCGTCGATGCGGGCGTCGGCGGCCGGACAACTCGCCGACAACCACACCGGAGCGCCCTTAAATCTCCTTTCGGGGGGTGGTGGCAACAATGGCATGGACGCGGGCGAGTGGCACGGCAACCACCACTTGTCGCCGGCGCAGCGCAAAGCCGCAGAGAGGTATGCGCTGGAGCACCGGAAGCCGCAGTGGCGACCGACGAGAAATTGCGTCCACGAATCCGCGCAGTTCTCGGTAAGAAGGCGAATCGGGAAATATATAATCAGACAAGTTTTTATCCAGCTTCCTTGTGGTGTGCTGTGAGAACCGGCCATCTTGAATTGTGGCACTTCAAACCTGTATCCTTGTTTTATACATTTTGAACTCCCTTTGCTTCTGGCAGGAGGCTTATCCAATCATGAGCCACGACGGGCCAGGTGGGCCGTCGGAGCACCGCAGCGGCCGGTTTGAGTCGAAAAAGAAAGTCAACAAGATCCTAACGGCGTCAGGAGACGTGATTAAAGTAGTGTCCGAGCAGTACGGCAACCACTGGACGTAGAACTAATGGCCGATTAGCAACAGGATTTTCGCGCTTCGAGCACGAATCCATTGTTCGGATTACGCCCGTGCTGTGTTCTGTGCGTACATGTTACGAAGCTAATCTTGGATCCAAAAACTTAAGAATGAAAGAGCCGCAAAAAAACGAAAGCAACAGCCAAGCTGCCAAGTTCTTGAAGGGAGTTCCAATGCTTCTCTCGCTCCAAAATAATACATGTCTCGTGGTTTTGTTGGTACCATATTAGTGCATTTTTTTTCGCCAAACGGTGGGCGAATTCGTGGTCGGTTCTTCCTTGACCTGCTTTTCATCTATGCTAACTGACGTTGCTCTAGGACTAGTCACAGAACTACACGTACGGTAGCTCATAAGCTTACAGCATTCTGTTGGAGGTCGGAAGCCGACGCCGGCCCCACTTGTGCTACGCAACTGACAGCATGTCCATCGGCCGATCGCTAGGCGTGTTTCCAGAGCCACCGTCGATTTCTCGCCTCAACACGGGACCACGAGAAAAAGCTCGCCTCCAATTCTTAATCGTCGACATTGGCGCCCAAATCTTAGCCGTGGCGTTGAGCTACGTCATTTCGCAGCAGCTCATCGCTTGGGCAGAGCCATTGTACGCAAGTTGGCAGCAGCGGCGCAGCCTGGCAGCGAAGAGAGGAAGCAGCACTGTGGGACTGAGTGCCACCGAGGAGAAATTGAAGCTCATCCAACTCAACGAGTGCGTACACGCAAGAATCGATTCCGGCTAGAAATCAGAGTTTATTTATCAATAGATTGCACTTACTAGCTAGCCAAGGTTGCTCTTCTGCAGGGCACTACGTGCTCGATTATAGTGGTACTCATGAAAGAAGCTTGGCTTTACATTTTCTTTGCTGTCCTGCCTCATTTCATGCGGGGGACTTCTTTATTATTACAGGCACGAGCGCGTCATAGCCGAGCACATTGTCGAGCCCTCTGGCTTGTGCGCCACTTTTGATTCGATTGGAGGCCTCGAGAACGAAAAGGTATTCCATCTCTACAAATATGTTTTCTTTGAGGCATCATTAGTTGTGTAGCTCTCCTTAGGTGCACAATTAGATGCTAGTGGCGCGCCCTTAATTTATCGTTCGAAATTGGAACCAACTACTGCTGCTCCTTCGTTGCCTTCTCGTCCTCTAATTTTTCCTCTCTAATGTTACTACCTTCAGGCCGAGATTCTAGACCTGGTCATTCTGCCCCTCAAGCGGCCTGACTTGTTTCGGTCTTCCCTCGTGGCCGCTCCCAAAGGTTTGCTGCTCTATGGAGCCCCCGGCACAGGGAAAACGCTGCTGGCCAAAGCCATTGCGAAAGAGTCGGACGCTACTTTTCTGAACGTCACCATGGCGACGCTGATGTGCAAATGGTTCGGCGAATCGAACAAACTGGTAAAGAACGAAACAAAATGTTTACAGCTACCGCTGCTATCCTACACATTGCAAAAAAGACGCGCAAAGACATAATTTAGATGCTTTTGTGCTTTTGAAAGCATTTCTGGGCAGCGTTCTCATTCGTGACGGTTCTTGGCTGCTTCACCCTCTTTTGCCTTTTCTCATATGCTCTCTCTCTTCGCATCTGGGGTGGGTCTTTCCCTGACCGCAGGTGGCCGCCGTGTTCTCGCTGGCCCGGAAGCTGGCGCCTACCATCATTTTCATCGACGAAGTGGACTGCTTTTTGAGCGCGAGAGGCGGCGCTGACGGAGGCAACGACTCCATGCTCAACATGAAGGTGGGCGGGGTGGTTCATGGGTAGGTTTAGAGGGGGGGCTTTTTTAATAGAGAGAAAAGCTTTTAGGTGCAAAAATTTTAGGATTATGAGATGGCATGTCCCCGCTCAAGGTTATGTGTTCTCGTCATTTACACTATTGATTTTTCATTTCTCTTTTCAACCCCTTTTCTACGTTAAATTATTCCAATGACACAGGCTGAGTTCATGACGCACTGGGACGGCCTTTTGACCGAGACCTCAACACCTTCTTTCGAGAGCAGCTCCTCACAACAGCAGCAGCAGCAGCACGTGGTAGTGCTCGGAGCCACCAACCGGCCCCAAGATTTGGATCAAGCGATTCTGCGGCGCCTGCCCAGGTTTTGCCTCCACTAATCTCTGTTACTGGTGTTGATTTTGGCCTCCTGTTATTCTCCCCGTCCCTCGTTGTAATACTTGCGAGAATTTCTTGCGTACTATGCAAACGTGACGATTGTGCTTCGGTCGTCACATTTGGTGTGTCATTATCGTTTAATCCTTATCATATTCTTGCTTTGTCAGATCGTTCGAGATTGGGCTGCCTTCAGAAGCAGGACGTGCTAGCATCGTGGCACTTTTGCTGAAAGACGAATCTGTGGTTGGCGGTAACTTGACTTCCTTCGCAGCACATGTGGCGGCGAACTCGCACGGCTACAGTGGATCGGACCTGAAGGAGGTATGAATCTTACAAATTGATTGAGTTGCCTTGATTTGCTTCCACTTTTTTTCCATTTTCCTGCAGATCTTTACCATTAGTACTAAGTACCTCTCTCTCTCTCTTTCACTCTTTCTGTTACCATACCTTTTCTGAAAGGTTTGCCGCGCAGCCCTCATGTTTCCCATTCGTGAGTTTGCGGCTCAGCACCGTGCTGCCGCGGCAGCCACGCCGGCAACGACAAAGGCCGAAGGAGAGGGTGAAGAAGCCAGTGCCATAGATAACACAGCAGCCGCAGACAACAAGGCAAGCGTCAGTAGTGACGGCGTAGATTGCGAGGCCAGAGAAGATGAAGGCAAAGATGGCAGAGAAGGCAAAGAAAGAGGAGTCGAACCAGCTAGCTTGCGGCCGCTCCGGATAGCCGATTTGAATGCGGCCCTTCGCAAAGTGGGCCCCACAGGCGCTGCTGCTCGAGCATTTGAACAGCGCGCGGGTGCGAGGGCCAGAGACCAGGCACAGGCGGATTATGCTCATGGCAACCAGAACCATAATTACAACAATGGCAACAGTGGCAATGGCAACAGCAGCAACGATGATGGCAACGCCAGCGATCTAGATGCGTGGGCTGACGCGCTGGGTGACTATGCAGATGAGGCAGCGTCTTTGAATCAGCCTTCTCAAAGGGGCAGAGGAAGAGGAAATGGGGCAAATCTGCCTTCGAACAGCCATTTGTCTAGCGCGTTCAGCACTCTGCTAGAGAATGCCATGAGTGCAGCTGTGATGCAAGCGATGGCCACAACAGCCGCTCAACAACAACAAGAAGAAGAAGGAGCTGGCGCTTCGAGGCAGGAACAAGACGAAATCGACATATATCAGGCAGACCAGGGGCAAGAAGACGGCAGCAGCAGCAGCAGCGCAATGAAAGGAGAAGAAGCAGCACCAACCGAGGCAAGCAGCCCGAGCCTGCCGTTGGGCCATGAGCCATGCGTGGACCCCGACTAGGATTCGGCCAGCTGCCGCTCTGGCCTTGTGTGCTTGTGTGCTTCTTGGAGCTGGGCGGCTGGGCCCCGGAAAGGGGTTGGTGGTCTGTGGCCCATTTCTTTGCCTATTTCCTTCCTTCATATCCATTTCCAGGTATCCAATAGCCACGGCAATGGCGAAATTTGGAGATAGAGATCGAGGCGAGAAGCGGCACGTGGGTACGTAAAATAAGGCACAACGACACAGACACAGACACAGACACAGAAACGTCACAAAATAAAACACAAAGACACCACATATGATTATGCGAGGTGCCCGGAGTACCATTTAGCAACAAGAAACCCCGTGATCTATGTTCTAAACTCGCATATATAAATATATTTATAACTTATATTCAAGAACAAGCGAATTTATGAAATCGAGGAGGGAATTGGAATTGTAATAAATAAATTTTTAACCGAAAAGGCAATGCAAGGCAAGTTTCTCTTGTAAGCAATTGCTTAGCGCTTAATTCTTTTTGTTTGTGTTTCTTTTGCTTTAATACAGGTGATGGGGCTCTCCGCAAGGCAGAGGAAAGGAAGGGAAAGGGCGCAGTGCCGTGGCATGCGCGAAAGGTTGAATGAACTCGGCGAACGCGAGGTAACGGCAGGGAGGAACGGGATGTAGAGAAGGAAAGCGTGGGGAAATTCACATCGAAGAAGCCAGATATTTAGTTGATCTTTTTGGCGCCCTTCTTGGTGGATTTGTTGATGAGCGATTTGTGGATGTGAGGGATCACGCCGCCGCCAGCGATGGTGGCCTTGATGAGGGTGTCGAGCTCTTCGTCACCACGGATGGCGAGCTGCAAGTGGCGAGGAGTGATGCGCTTCACCTTCAAGTCCTTGCACGCATTACCCGCAAGCTCGAGCACCTCAGCGGTGAGGTACTCGAGGATAGCAGCAGCGTACACCGCGGCGGTGGCGCCAACACGCTGTTGTGATAGACAAACAAGCAGGGAGAGGTGTCAACGATGAGCGCGGTGGGAAAAAATGAGCAAGGCAGTTACGCAGGCGATGACGGAAAAGCTTGTCACCTGGCCGATGGTGATTTGGCTCTTCAGGAAGCGGTGGATACGGCCCACTGGGAACTGTGAGAACAGAGGTTGCGCGGGCAATGTTAAGAGTTCAAACCGTCAAAGGTTGTGATGTTGTTGAAAGTTGAAAGCGGAGCTCATACGAGTGCACCATCTAGCGGTGAGGCCCTCGGTCAGGTGAAAATTGTGGTGCTCATGAAATGAACATTTCATAAGCAGCGCGCGCGTCACCTGGAGGCCGGCGCGCGACGAGCGCGATTGAGGGGCCTTCTTGGAGGTGGGGGCCTTGCCGCCCTTGCCGCCCTTGCCACCTTTTCCTCCTTTGCCAGACCTGCGTATTGAAAGAAATATAATTTCTTCATGTAAGTACTGGCTGAACGGAAAGGAAAGAGATATATGCGAGCGAACGCGAATGGATTGGAAGTCTTTCGTGGTGTGCAGCTTTGAACTGACAGTTGTTCAATTAAGGGCAAGCAAGCTTAAGGATTCAGCCCAAAACTGCACACTCATTTAACAAATCCAGCATGCGTTTAGTGTAAGTGTGCGCGGTCAAAGAACACATGCACGTGCGCTCTGCGCATTGGGGTCAACGCTGGCGTCTCACATTTTTGAATGAAGTTTTGCGCGGTCACTGTTGTGGCTCGAGATGTGAATTCAACGGATATACCAACTGACAAAATGGGGTCAAATCGTTGGGATCTAATTCGCTTCTCCATTCATTCGATTCCACCCCTTCGGAGAGTCCTACTAGGCGTCCTGGGTCCTGGGTCCTGGGTCCTGAGTCCTGAGTCCTGGCTGGATAAAGGATACTGGATACGAGATACAAGAAATACTACAGAAAGTAGGATTCATTTGGATGAAGCGCCACGCGACGCCCCATAGTGACCACCAGAAATACCGTTTGTACCACGCACTTGGCGAAGCATCGA
>Ga0307930_1001355_pt1 | contig 19385 bp, 7 predicted proteins | sample OrgLakmetageno46_FD_203161 | JGI IMG/M metagenome (GOLD analysis project Ga0307930, IMG submission 203161) | Saline water microbial communities from Organic Lake, Antarctica - #46 | ecosystem: Environmental > Aquatic > Non-marine Saline and Alkaline > Saline | place: Antarctica: Organic Lake...
CAATGCGCAACGCCGACAGCAATACGCGCAGGAAAACGCCCTTCAAACACCAGAGGAGCGAGAGCAAACCAACGCGCAACGCCGACAGCAGTACGCACAGGAAAGCGCCCTCCAAACACCAGAGGAGCGAGAGCAAATCAACGCGCAACGCCGCGAATTAAGAACCGAGCTGGACGCCGAAGAACGCGAAAGGATAAATGCTCAGCGCCGGGAGCATGGTGCTCAGGAGCGTGCTGAACAAACACCAGTCGAACAAGAGCAGAACAATGCGCGGCACCGAGAGACCTACGCGGAGCGCCGAGCAAGGAACCTTGGAAAAACTCGCAACAACTTCATTCGAGAACCTGAAGCCTCCCTGGATGACATCAAACTTCACTCTGTGGGGGAATTGTGCCTTACGTGCCGCAAATGTGATGCTCGGCTCTTCAAGGGTGAAAGGACTGCTCCAGGCAACACTTTTTCTTTCTGCTGCGCCCAGGGTCAGGTGCAAATTCCGCGCACACCACGACCACCATGGCTACTCGATGACTACCTGACCGAGCAAACCCCGGCTGCGAAACATTTCCGTGGAAACACTCGACAGTTCAACAACGCTTTATCGATGGCGTCCACTGGAGCAAAAGTAAGTGACCGAATTGCGAGCGGGGTGCAGTCTTTCACGGTTTGTGGTAAAGTGCACCACCGCATGGGCCCTTTACTCCCTGAACAAGGTGCAAGGCCTGCGTTTGCTCAACTTTACATCCTGGACCCAAATGCTACGCCAGCACAATGGTTTCGTGTCCATTTTCGAACGAGCAGTGCAAACGTCAAACCAAGAGAACAAACCGGAGTTAAAATTGGTGCGAAATGCAGACATGACGACCGTGCCCGATTCACGACGGTAGTAAAGACTTGCTGTACATGTGCAGAAAACAAAAACACAAGGCGGACCACGGGCACAAGAAGGGACATGCACCACGGGCACGAGAAGGGCACCTATCCACGGGCATCTCAAGGCCGCGCACTGAGGTGCTAAGAACGCAGCAAACACATTGCTCCGAATCCGCGCATCGCGCGGGCACCTGAACTTGTTTTTTCGATTTGAAAAGCGGGTTCGATTGTTCGTTGAATTCCTCTTTGAAATACAGGGGGGCTACTGTTTCGACGAACCTTCCTTCTGTTCGACGTTCAACAGCCCTGTTTTCTCGTTCCTCGTTTCCTCGTAAGTATGTATGGTGAGGTAACCGTCAAATGTCAAACGAGGAGCAGGTCTACTGAGGTGTAAGGTGATAAGCTCTTGCGGCTGAAGAGCGAGTAGCCGCTACCATCCTTTTAGAAAGTACTTCTAGCACATCTGTTATCGGAGCCAATAGTGATCTCATAGCTTACGCTAGTTCCTCTGCCTGATGAACACGATAACAGGATATACTTTTTAATTTTAGAGCCCACTAAGAAATACGAACCACTATTCTCATGATTTGTATGTGGCGAAGATGTATTTGGGCAGTGGTGGCTTGTTCTCTTGCCGGTGCAGCACGCGACTTACCTGAGGCGCCTACTGTAGATGCTGTGGATGCAGCGCTGCATTTGCTCATAGGCCACGCTGAGTTGCTGCAAATCTACGCATGCGAGGGGTGCTGCGTAGGCTTGCCGCTCGAGGTGGAACCACCCAAGGCATGGCGCGCTTGGCGCAATGCTTCGGAGCACAAAATGGCCCGCGTGCTCAAAGTAGGAGCGCTCAAAGCGCAAAGCCCGTGGGAGCCTGGCCAGCGGGCTTTGGCACTAGGCGTATGCTTGTTGCGCCATTGTGGCGCGTCTGCCGCTGGATTGCGCCGATGTAACCTTGACAGGCAGCGCTCGCTAGCTTTACGGCTGCGCCTGTCGTGGGCCCTGCTCACACGAGGCGAGCGCGCTGATTTAAGCACTTCACTGCTGCAGGACGCACTTGCATTGTCGCAGACGGCGACTGAACGACGCGCATGCTACGAACATTTGGCGATGGCGAGTTTGCGCGTGGGCGACTTAGAGAAGGCAGCTGTGAACCTCAAGACAGCCTTAGACGTGTTAGGTGACGAAGTTTCTGAAGCTACGCAGGCGGCTAGCCGTAAGGCACAGGCTCAAACGGTCAGTCGCAACTGGAGGGACTATGTCGTTTCGCTTTGGCGTGAAACCACTGGTTATAGCTCCACCGATTCAGGTGGGGAAGAGGACGTTACCGACAGAGAATCTAGCCGAGTGCTTCGATCCGTGCAAGCGCTGCTCGAGTGGCGCCTCGCGTCAGTGCTGCTGGTGGCAGGTCGAGAAGCGGAAGCCTTCCACTACTTTCGTGGCGTTGTGAGGGAGCTCGACAGCAGCGTGGGCTACGTATTGCAACTGGCCCGGGACAAAGCGCCGATTTCGCCGCCAGCTGGAGTGAAATCAAGTAAAAGCGCAACTACAGCTGCTCGTGCGGCTGCTCGAGTCGAGTCAAAAGCTCAGTCAAAGGCGCAGGCGGCGGCGGAGGCTGCAGAGAGCGAGGCCTCGTCACCTGTGGACCCTCAATGGATTATTTGGCACGCGCTTCGTGTCGCTGATTTTCCACCCTATTTACCCGTGCCTGGCGACCAGCTCACTGCAGCCCTAAGTGCTGAGCCCCTGTTAGATGTGGAGCTCCGTGGTCTGTCCCGCTACCTCGCCGCGCACCGCTACCTGGATGCCGAATCCCGCCACCAGCTGGGGCGGTCCTTGCACAAGCGTGGATTGGCTGACACCGCGCCTCGGCACTTGGCTATGGGGGCGCTGCCTTGGGAGCGCGGCAGCGCTAGTATCAGCAGCGGCAGCAGTGGTGGTGCTAGCGGCATCTTTGGCAGCAGTAGCGGAGGTGGCAGTGGGCTCGGTGGTGGTAGTGGCAGCATCAACAGTGGAGGAGCTTTTTCGCGAGCCCTTGGGCGCGCATTAGTGCTGCCGCTGGTGCCTTCGTCTGCGCGAGCGTTGGCCGTGGCCATGGGAGCGCTTGAAGATGATCTCGCTGCACTCTTGCTTGGACTTGCCAGGGATAAGGTTGATGCTACTCCTGCCAGTACTCATCATGTTAGAAGTGAGAATGGGGGTAAGGTGATCTCTAGCCCCGCTGGTAGCGCTCGCTCCTCGAGTCGGGTAACACCTCAATACTCCAGTGGAAACACTGGTAGAAGCAGTGTTAGCAGCACGGGTGACAGTACTAGCAGTGCGCCAGTGCTATGCGGTGGGCAGCCTTTGAGCGAAGCTCTGGCAGCGGGCGGTGGCCTGACGTCAGCCCTGGAATTATGGCCGCTCGAGCACTGGGCGGCGCACGCTGACGACCTTGAGTCCCTCGATGCGACTACTCACGGCCTGGTGGACTCTGGCAGCGGGCAGCGAAGGCACTCGCCGGCGTTGCGCCCACCCCTCCCTGCGCTCCTCGCGGCGTTGCTTCGCCGCGCCTGCCCTCCTCTCGTGCAGCCGCCACCGCCGCCTCCGCGCCCGCCTCCCGGCCCACCCCAGCTTCCTCCCCCGGCGCCGCTGGTCACTAACAATATCCATCCCGCCGTTGCACGTGAGGTCTCTGGTCGCAATTCTGGCCGGAACCGGCGAAACCGCAACGTTGGAAAGAGCGACACCAGTAGGAGTGGTAGTGGTGGCACTAGCGTTGGCAGCAGCGGTGGTGGTGGTCGCAGCGCCAATACTGTGAGTACAGCGCCGCCACCGCCACCTCTAGTGGTTGGCGTCGTAGCTAGCCGTTTGCGGAACGGCCCAGCTGCTCGGCTTACAGCTGGATGGCTGCGGTCGCTCTCGACTGCCAAAGGCTTCCGTCACGCAGGCAGTACCACTGCTCCTCCTTCGGATACTTCTTCTTCATCCTCTTCGCGCCCTGTGCGCACACTGGCCATGTGTTTCCCGACAGCGGTTGACAGCTGGACGCGGCTGTTGCTACCCCATTTCGACGGCTCCGTGAATTTGGTCGCGTCGCTACCGGAATCCGTGCGCCGTATCGCCGCGGTTCGACCCGACGTTTTGCTCTTCGTGGACTTACCCTTGGATTGGCGCTGCTTAGCCCTCGCGCACCACCGCCTCGCCAACACGCAGGTGGCGTTCTGGGGCTCCACCACTTCCACGCACTTGCCGTCGATGGACTACTTCGTCCTGCCTCCAGGCGCTGCGCCTCCCCTCCTCGTGGATGACGCCATCAGCGCCTCTGATGATGGCAGCAAGGACAACAGCGGCCATCCTAGCAGCAGCAGCAGCAGCAGCAGCGCCACTTTTACCACCATTGACAAAGTGGGTACAGATGTGGCAGAGTCAGCAACGACAACAGCTACGCACATGCCTAAAATGCCACCTCCACACACGAACGAGCTCTTAACCAATGGCTGGCCGGTGGGCGCTGATTTAGGGGCATCTCTTCTCGAGGGCGGCAGCGGGGCGGGCGGCTATCTCATGTCCAACCGACGCTGGTCGGAACAGCCGGTGCTTCTTCGGGGCGGAGGCTCCTTTCGAGACCCCTTAGCCGCTGCTGGCCTCTTGAACAACCGGTCGGCTGGTTTCACGGGATCTTCTTCAAGCAGTGGAAGTGCGAGAGCTCGGGGTAGGCGAAGTAACCGTAGCGGTGGTAGTACTGTTGACCGTTACAGCTGGGTAGTGCCGTGGGTGGAGCTGCAACAGCGGTTTCTCTTACCAGACGAAGATGCTGAAGCCGCTGCCTTCCAAGAAGACGACGACGATGGAGACAGCGAGAACGAAGACGAAGAAAGTAGTTATAGTGGTAGTCAAAGTCATGCTTGGGAAGAGACAGAAGGAAGTCAAAGTGAAGATGTAGGGGCCAGCAGCCACAGTAAAGAAGCTTCGCAGCCAAGAAGAAAAGGCAGTGGGCACACGGTACCAGCCTACCTAGTGCTCCCGTTGCGCACGCACCAGTGGCACCCCGATTTGGATGCGCCGGTTGCCTCCCTGCTTGAAGCGGGCGCCACTCTGGTGGTGGTAGCGGAATGGACGCTCGTCGACACGGGCTCGGGTTCCAGCACCGACGGCGACGACAGCACTTTAACGCGGCACGACATTCACCAGGCCGCTGCTCCTGCTGCGTGGGAGCGCCAACTCCGGGCGCGCGTCGGGCGGAAACTCCCCACCAAAAAGCGACGAGCGCTCCTGGCGCGGCTGCACTGGTTGCCCCCTTTAGCGGCCCCAGACTACTTGAGCGTGCTCTATCATGCGCGCGGTGCCCTCGACCCGTTTCCGGTGGCGAATCCCGTGGGTTCCCTCGATGCCTTTGCGGTGGGAACCCCTGTGCTGTCGGCGCCCCCGCTGCAGCGCCTCGGATTCCAACTGGGAGGTGCCCTGTGGCATGGTTTGCTCGCGCATTGCCCCGCTGAAAGCCTGGGGCGCGCTCTATCGGACGCTGAGGTCAAATGGCCCATGGGCGGTGACGTCACAGAGGATGGGGATGGTCAAGAGGACGCAGCCCTTTCCAAAGCTTGCATTGCCGAGGCAGCCGCTGCTGCCTCGGCGGCAGAGCCCGTGAGCTACGATGTTGACGGTACGGCGCCTCCAGTGAGCCTCGACGTGAGCCATGTCTCTAGCAGCAGCAATGATGTTCATCCTGGCGGTGCGTGCGGCCATTCGCATGTCAGTGGCCGTGGACCGGCTTTGCTCGAGCGCTACGACGGTTTATTGCCGCCTGTGGCCGGGAGTGTGGCCGAGCTGGTGCGCGCAGGCCTTGAAGTGGGGGACCCGCACGATCCGAGGCTTGCAAACCACTTGCGAGCCGCAGTGAATGCATGCCGCGGGAGCCTGTTTGGCGATGACCAGAGCTATGCCGCAGACTTGAGGCGATTCCTTGTGGCTGCAGCCAGAAGTGCGGCTGCTTCGGGTGAGCTTTATACTGTGGGCCCGGGCGGCTCTGTGCCTAATGTACCGCCCGCTTAAAAAAAAGCAAAGAGAGGCCATTGAATAAAAAGAATTCCCCTGTTCATGTAAGAACGCGGCACTTGGCGCTCATCAAAACACAAAATGCTGGCCTTTTGACCTCCAGGCTTCGAGTCCCCTTTCGCCTTTTAGCTCTTATGACTACGGTATTGCTATGTACTATAGTCCATATAACTTTTGACTTATAGGAGCTAGGGGCTTTTAGCTGTAAAGATATGAAATTAGCGCACTCTGGCTCTCCTATCTCCCATGGCTAAAGCCCATCAACAGCAGCCTTAGTTGAATATTACAGCCGTGGCTGGTGTGTGGCTCTTTTCTGTTATGTTACGGCCGCTCATAAATTGCTATTAGCAGGCGCAGCAGCAGACCAGAGGGCCAGAGCACAAAGACAAAGCGCCAAGAAAAGTCTATTTACGGGAATATATTGCTGCACGCGCAGATCGCCTGGAAACCTTTCTATAGCGCATTCCATGCATCACAGGTCCTCACTTCCCAGCAGCAATTTCCGCTACCAGGGCAGCCGGTGTCAGCGCACCCGACGAGAGGCCTGCCTTGGCGTCGTTGCCATCGCCCAGACGTTTGGCCAGTAAGCGCGTCAGCTCCTTGAATTTGCCTCTGTCTCCGCGTTCGCTGCCGCCGGATGCCTCAAAGAGGGCACTTTCCACCGCGCTCACTTGAGCTTCCGGCACTTCCTTCATCCGCATTGCCGCCTTCACTTTCTCACGCAATTTGGCATCGATGCCCTTTTCATTGGCAGCTGGCGCTTCTGGGGCCTTGCTAGGCTTCACTGGCTGGCTAGGCTCCGGCTGCACGACAGCTGGAGTGGGTGCAGCCACCACCGTGGCAGGAGCAGTGGTTGAAGACATTGGATCTGCCGCTGCCTTACTTTCGGAAACCGCGGACTCTGGCTTCTCTGGTGCTTGATGAGGCACTGGCTCAGATTTTGGTGCAGCCGCTGGAGGAGCACTAGCTTCATTGTCTGCTGCTGCTGCATTTGGCTTTGATTCAGGTTCGGATGCAGGTGCTGGCGCTGGCCTCGATGCTGTCTCTTTACTTCCCTCTGATGCTTGCGTCGCGGGATTAGGGACAGCTGTCGCCGCTGTCGAAGCGCTCTTGCCGAGGGCCGCCCATTTGTCAAAAATGGCACCTGCCTGCTGCTGGACCTTGGCCGAAGGGTGCTTTTTCTTCAACGCCTTGACCAACTTGATAGGGGCCTCGGGTAGGAGGGATGCAGTCATGTCAAACTTCCAGAGGCCTTTCAGTGCCTTGGTGACAGCTGCTTGAGCAGCCTCTGAAGTATCAGGGCTGGTCACGGCTGATTCGACGGCTGATGGGTCAGCGCTGGCTGCACCTAGCGACGTTGCCAAGTCCTTCGCCATGGCTTTGAGCGACTCGCGAGGGCTAGCAGGCGTGGCTGCAGGCTGCGATGGAAGCTTCTTCGCAGCACTGGCCTTGCCATTTTGAACTTGTGCGCCTGCGTCATCGGGCCGAGGTCGCTTCTTCTTCGCGGCGTCTTTCACTTTCTTCTCAGCGGCAGCGGCTTTCTTCTTCGCTTTCGCGGCCGCTTGCGCATCGTAATCGTCGTCGCCGTCACTCGCCACTTCACTTTCCTCTTCGCTTTCTTCGTCCTCGGGGTCGCTCGGCATTTCCGCGAGGGCTTTGAACGGCGCCATGCTCGCAAACTGGCGCTGTTCTGAGGCCACGGCTTCCGAAGCTGCCAGAGCCAACTCTTCTTCTGCAGCTATTTCTTCTTCGGTGGCACCCAACCACCCATTGCTGCTGCCACCACCACCATTGCTCGTTTTACTTTCCACCTTGGCTTTTTTGTTTGTGGTCGATTTAACGGGGGCCTTGGATGATGGGCGTTTCTTCGACTTCTTGTCCTTCGGTTTGTTGCTAGCCCTGGCCGCGGCTCTCTCAGCTCGCCGTGCTTCCCTTTCAGCAGCGCGCTCTTCGTCGACTAGCCACCCAGCGCGGTCCCACTTGTTGTCCAGGCGGCTCTCGCTACTCGCCAATTCAACCGCTTCGTCGAAGTGCGCCTTGGCCTTGGGGCCTAAGGGTTTGCCGCGCTGCGTCGGAGCTAGCCGGTCTGCGGGTAGGTTGGCAGGGTCAAAGGGCTCGCACGCCGCAAAAGGCACGTACTGCCAAGGAGTGCTCCCCCCGGCATAAAAGTACACCAGATACTTTGCCTTGCAAAATTTGAGCGCGTCCTTCTTGAGCTTCCCCGACACGTTCATAGGGTGGTAAATGAGGCTCGGCCACCATGGCTCTTGCGGGGCCTTGGCCCACACCACTTCCATCACTCGCGCCTTCACCTCGGCAGGCAGCGCGTTCCACTGCGGCGTTGTGTAGTCGCCTTCGTCTGTAAACTCGTCTTCGTCCTCTTCACTGTCTGCATCGTCCTCACCTTCTTCCTCTTCGCTGTTCTCTTCGAATTCTTCGGCCTCCCCATTTTGGTCCTCAAAGTCCGCACCACGTTTGACGGATCCCTTTTGAGAAGGTGCCTTAACAGGCGACTCGGTAGTAATTGACTCCATTACTCCAGTGATGGCTGCGGTAATCTCAGCCTTGTATTTCGACCAGTCGATGCCCGTTGCCTGTAACATCAACAGATTTTCCAGACGACGAGAGGGTTAAGAGCTGGAATAAGCGCGGAGTCAAAGAGTACAATACAGGCAACCATCGTGCAAAGCATTGGAAACGATGAGGAATGCGCAATTGGAAGTATTATACCAACCTTAATGAAGGGTTTGACGCTTTTCATAGTAATACTCAGCAGTTCCGACTTCTGCCAATGTCCATCGTGCAGTAACACCTGCAAGGTTATTAGAAAACATTACGTTCAGCTGGTATGAGTACATGGAAGCATCGCAGCCTCCTCGTCGGATACATCAAATAATGCGCATCACCTTGCGGACTCGCGCTGTGATCACTTCAGTCGTTAGGTCCGGCACATCGTCCGCCATTTTTTGTATTCGTAGACGGATATACTGTACTTTTTTCCTTTCTGAAACCACCAATCAACAATCATCAACTAACTGTTTTGTCATGCAAACAATCGTGCACCCGACAACATCCCCCCCCAACTCCCTATCGTCCGTACACCTACGTCGACGTAGGTTTACGAACGATAGGGAGTGCGTGCCCCCTACGTGCCCCCCCTACTACCTACCCTGAAAACAGAGGTGCAGCGGCGTGCAGCCTACTTTTGCACTGTGCCGAGTGCCGAGCCGACGAGGGTACGTAGCTTCTTCTTGGGCACGGCGCGGCCTTGGTAGCTAACATGGCCTACGACCCGAACAGTAGGCGCGGTGCAAGCGAAGGACGCGCACTAAGAAATGTTGAGCAGCTACTAGATGAGCATCGTCAGAGTATCATCGAGGTACATACTATCGTTGGCAAGACAAAAAATTGAGTTTTAATACAAACTCATTTCTTAGATTTGTTTCTGGAACACCGTATTCACCGTGGCCGCGCTTAGCATACTCCGTTTAAATTGGTCTGATTTCCCGTTGTAGGCGAATCTTTTGAGTGATGCGCTCGCGCAGCAAGTAACAGTTGTGCGCGGCCAAGCGGAGAAATCGGGCCAGAAGTCATCCCCGACGCTAGACGCGCAGCAGAAGCTCAGCCACCCCAATATCAACCGAGCAAGAAGTGGTAGCAGTGGCAGCAGCGGTAGCAGAGTTAGCGGCAGGGGTCAGTCTATGCCGCGCACGACTCAGAGTATCGATCGACCCGCAACTGCCAGGCCGAGCTTAGGGTTGAATGCTGCCGCCCGGAAAGGGCCGACGTCGGTGAGTGGCTACACGCCCCCTTATGGTGCTTCCCCGAATCAAAGGCCGAGCAGCGGCGGCCGTGCACAACCTTCGACGAAGGCAGCGTCACCGCGTATGCCCAAAGTCGCCAACAGGTAAACTGGTTTTGCTTCGTGGTCGTTCTTTGAAGGGACTGCTCTCCTTTCTCAAGGTAGTTATTTGTGGGTCCGTGCTTCTCATCTTCACCGCACGCAACCCAGACTTCCTACAATCTGTAGTCTCATTCCTTATCTTTTCGTTCAAATGCATGCGATTCGCTCGCAGCTTCTGAGCTCATCATCTTTCTCTGCTCCTGTGCGCATGCGCATTTGCCTAGGCCGGTCGCCCTAAACAGGACTTCGGGAGGGCCGCAGTCAAGGCCCAACGCACCCCGGTTCGCGGACTTCTTGGCCGCGAAAGAGTTGATGAAAGACGGGCTGATGCGGCTCGGGTGGCAACCCGGTGTTGCGGGGAGCCCCCCACCTCGGGACACTGAAATCTTCAAGCTTATGGACATCAAGGGCGACGGCGTAATCGACCCGCAAGAGCTCAAGATTGGCCTCACGAGGCTGCGCAAAGGCTGGGTCGAGTCTGAAGAGCTCAAACGCGTGCTGTCTGCGTACGACACCAACGGCGATGGGGTGCTACAGCCCAGCGAGTTCAGCGCCTTCGTGCGCGGCTTGGACTTCGAAGAGCGCGCTGCGCGGCATGTGGTGGACCCACTGGAGAAGGAGTTGCTGCAATTAGCCGACGATCCTTTGCACTTGCCAGCAGCTTCCGACCAAAACCATGGCACTGGGAATGCGCTGCGGCACGACAAAACCAGCTCATTGTCAGTGCTAGAGCAGCCGGATGGCGCCCAACCCAATCGCAGCTCTGTTCCAATCCCGAAGTGCACGGCTGGTGCAGGTGGCGCCCCTGCCCCGGGCCGAAGTAGCAACGGAGGACCTGGTGCGCGTGCGAGTGGGCCGGGAAAAGCGCCGGAACCCAAATTGTCGAGGCTGCAGAGCGCAGCAGCTGGCGCAAGTTTAAAGACCTTGGCTTCCCGCCCGTCTGTGGCCCGTCGCAGCAATTCACGCTTGTCGGACGAGCCGCCCGAAGAGGAGGTGAAAGGAGGGGAGATTGCGTACGGGGTACAGCGCGAGGCGTGGAACGCGGCTGTTCAACAATTCGCGCTGCAGGAACCGTCACGCAGCGGCAGCAACGGCAGCAGCGGCTACGGGAGCAGCGGCAACCGGGGCAGGAGCAGCCCGAACCGCACGGCGATGGTGACCTCGAACTTGGAAGCCATGCTTCACGCCACGGGTTGCGGATTGCGCACGGACGAGCGGTTCCTTGGGCTCCTCGAACTGAAGCTGGACCCGTCGCACCGCGGCGTGATTCAATTCGCTGACCTGAAGAAATGGTTGCAGTCGACCATGGCGCTGATTGGGGCGGTGGCGGAAGCCAGCAGCGGTGCCTCGACGCCTCGCGCCTTTGCACCGGGCCCCGAGAGCCGAGCGCAAATGCAAATGGACGCAGTCGCTGCCGCCAACGCGGCGGTGCCCTCGCTGGATCATCCGGCGCTCGACGCCGCGATTTTGGCCTTGGCGCGGCTTCGGATGCACGCGCCCCCGCGCACTCCCCTGCACGCGGACTTGACCTCGGTGCTGCGGTCCCGGGGCTACTTGCCGACGGCCGGGCCGGTGCTGGTGGGACCCGACGTGGCGCGGGTGCTGGCGCGCTACGACGACCGAGGCGGCGGATTTGTCGCGGCGGGATCCCTGCGTCAGGTAATAATGTAGTTGCTCTTATGTTTGTGGTAAAGGAAATTTTAAGCCTTCTTGGTGCAAACGTCTTTTCCTTTCATTTGTTTCCTAATAACTGATCAATACCTGTATCATGTTTGCCTTCCGATGGCAACAACAGCTGCTCGACGACCTCGACTTTTACTTCCCGGGTGAGCCTGGTAGTACCGTGGAGCGTGCAGCGCAACTGGCCTTCCAGGCAAAGCTTGACTTCTTTGGGGAAAACCGCGCGGGCGTGAGCACTGCGGCGTTGCATGTGTGGTGGGCCGATTTGGAAGTGGTGGTGGGGGCTCTGGACGCTGCCCTCTCGACTCTCGCCACCGCCACCGACGACGCCATGGCCCTTGCTCCAGGCAATCGCGTCAGTGGCAGTGGGGGTGCGGTGCTGAACGCTGCGTCGGAGCTGGTGGCCGCGGTGGCGCGTGCCAATGCGACCTGCGCCCCACTGGGCCATCGGATGCTCGACGAAGCGCTCGCAGCGCTGCACCGCCAACACGTGCTCGGCCACGAAGGCTATCAACCCCTTTTGCCTCTCCTCGCGACCGAGAGCGGCCACTCGGAGGGGCCTTTACCGCTGCCCTTCGACGCGGACGCCTGTGACGTCATTCAGCCGCAAACCCCTGCGCTTTTGAGCTTGGCGTGCCTGGGTGGTCTCCTAGCGTGCCAGGAAATTGTAGCTCTTCATTTCGGGAGCCACAAGCCCACGGCTCGCCTCGATGCGAGGAGCTTGCCGCAGCTGCTCCATGACGTAGGTTTACGCGCACCGCAGAAAGCCGAGCAGCTGGAGGCTCTGGCGTCGCGGCTCAGCACTGAGGGCGAGGACGGCAGCATGGTCCTGGAAGCTGGGCCAGTAGCACACGGATTCACGGGCGCAAGGCTCAAGCTAGAGCGACTTCAAGCTGCTTTGCTATACGCGACTGGCAGTGTGGCTACATTCACTTCCAGCCAAAGCTCCGGCAATAATGGCGAAGCTTCTTTCTCGGCGGCGTTGATCGACGACGATTGCGCAGAGAGGCTGGAGTCAGCGCTCGATGCGGCGCTGGTGCCTATACCTGTCCCCGTCAACTCGCACCCACTGGTGGTGGAAGCGCGGCGTGTGCTCGCTGACCGACGAAAAATGGCCGCCTTCGGGAGTTTCTCCACTGAGCAGCCTGGACCGAACCAGCCCCAAGTGGGCAATTATTCCTCTTCAACTTCAACGAGCACCTCCAATGCGACTGCAGCGAGTGGTGCTTTCAACAGTGGTGTTGGCGGTTCGACCACAGATGGAGTTGTAGCCGATGATTCAAACTGGCACCTAATTGAATCCACGTCTGACCGTTCCAACGTTTACTGGTACAACGAACTGACCGGTGAAAGCCGCTGGGACACGCCAGAGCGCATTCGCGCTAAAATCGTTGCAGACTGTCTTCCTGAACCCGGTATTTCTGAGTCTGGCCAACAAGACGAGATGACGGAAGCATCCTCAGCGGAGTTCTTGACGTCAGCAGGAGCAGCAGTGAGCCATTTCCGTGAAATGGTTAGCAAACTTCAAGCGACAGTCGGCGTGCTGCCTGCAGGATCGCAGCATGCCCAACTTCTGTAAGTACTCCTCTAGCATATATACTTAGATCACACTCGTGTTACTGAAGTCTGCCCGCGTAATTTTTCGTACTGACCAATGCAGTCAGATTGACTTGACATCGAAATTATACTCCTACTTCCTTCCAGGGCTATGATGGGTCAAGTTGAAGGGCGTCTCCAGAAGGTCGAGGCTGCCCGAATGGGCGTGCAGTCTGCTCACACTAGCATAGGGGGTTCAGCCCCACGAGAGAACGCACCCATGGTAACGCATGCTAAAAGCAACTCTCCAAGGCAAGGGTCTCTTCGCACGTACCGAAAAACAACAAGTGGCAATCTGTCGGAAAATGAGATTCCTGACATGTCTTCTCCTAAAGTGCCAAAGAGCGCCGCACCGAAGTTCTTTTCGGCGAACCCCTCGCCAACAGATAATGCACCGATTGTTGCAAACGCTTCATCTCAGAAGTCTCTCGCTACTCAGTTGTGGTCGACACCAAAATCTGATGTTAGTCAAAGCACCCCTCAAGATGGTGGTAGAGAGGAATTCTACAAATCAGAAGCGGAGACGGCCTGGGACATCATTTTTGATTATTTGATTGACCCAACACTCTTTGCTGGAATCGAAGATTTGTTTCGCGCACTTGACCGAAAGGGCAATGGGCGGCTCGATCACTACGACTTGGAGCAAGGCCTATTATCGAGCGGATGCCCGCTGACAAATACCATGGTTACTGAGTTGCGCAAAAACCTTGACAAAAACGGTGACGGGACTGTAGATCTCGACGAGTTCTTGGCAGCAGCTCGTGAAAATAGCGCGCGGCATGCAGCCACGAACGTACTGGTGCAGGAGGCGTGGGACATTTTGAATCGATTCGTCATAAATACAACTGGAATGCGGCAAGACGTGTGCACTCTCTTCAGAAGGACTGGCCAAGAGAATAATGTACTAGCTTTCGACGAGCTTTCGCGCGGCTTGCGGGGGCTAGGTTTGAAGATTAGCAACCCCCAATTGAAAGCCTTGTACCCTGAAATCGACGCCAACAAGGATGGAAAAATCAGCCTTCAAGAATGGGTTACAGCCATCGAAGAGTACCGACAAGCAAGCCCTGAGGAGGATGCACAAACGCTTCTCAATGCATGGGACAGTATTTTAGATGAAACGTTGACATCTGACGGCCTAGCTAGCATCAAGAGTATGTTCAAATTGGCTGACGTTGATGGAGATGGGGGCTTATCTCTACAAGAGCTCGCTCGTGGCCTTCTGTCCTGTGGTATCCGAATGACTCCGCGTCAGCTTCGTTTACTTCAGCGCGATCTTGATGAGAACAAAGATGGCGACATCTCATTTGAAGAGTTCGAAAGCAAAGTGCAACGCTTTCAGGCTGCGTCGCCACTGAATCGGGAAGCAGCTGATGAGGCATGGGACTTGGCAATCAACGTGTTTATGGACCCGAATCGCAACGAAAGTGTCTCCGACATGTTCCGCCGCATGGATAAAGACGGCAACCTGGAGGTTGATATAAGCGAACTCGCCCAAGGTATGGCGTCGCTTGGCGTTCCGCTCACGGCGAGGCAGCTGCGTGGATTCCAAAAGACGCTTGATAGCAACGGCGATGGCAGCATAAGCCATTCAGAGTTTGTGCAGGCGCTGAGACGCGAGCGGGTTAAGTTGGAAGATGCATTGACTGATGCATGGAACAAAGTGATCGAATGTACTATTGGTGATGTCCATGGGAAGGTGCGCGATCTTTTTGACTCCATGGACACGAGTAATGACGGCGTTCTTGATATGACAGAACTCTCAATGGGGCTGCGCTTGATGGGAATATCCTTGTCACCACGTGCTGAGCGTGCTTTCTTGAAGGATGTCGATACAAGTGGCGAGGGTGAGGTTGACTTTGACGAATTTCTCGAAGGTATTCGGAGATATCAGCAAAGCTCGGAAATCGATGAAGATGCTGCTCATGAGGCGTGGCAAGTTCTTTTGAAGTATTTCGCAGGTGATACAGCGAACGCCGAGTTGCACAGTCTCTTCAAGCATTTTGACGAAGACAAAAGCCAAGGCCTCGATTTGGCAGAGCTTGCGCGCGGTCTCCTTGGTATTGGTTTGCACCTCACTTCGAAGCAACTACGTGCGTTGCAAAAGAGCTTAGATAAGAATGGTGACGGAAAGATTACGTTCCAGGAATTTATGCTGTCGATTGAGGACAAACAAGCGAACAAACTTAGTGGTTCGTGGGAGCAGGTTACCTCAACTTCTGATGGAGCGACATATTGGCACAATACAGTAACTGGCGAGACAAGTTGGGATCCTCCGAATATTTTACAGAAATCTGTTCCATCCAAAATGCCTGCAGTAAATCGATCTAATGATGTACATTTGCCGTCGTCACAACCTTTTGCGTACTCAAATTATGAGAAAATCCCAGTTGACTCCGAGGGAGTGTCAGCCTGGGACCATATTCTTGACTTTTTGTTTTATCCAAACCTTTTTGAAGGCATCGAGAATTTATTTCGCGTCCTTGACCGAGATGGTAATGGGCGGCTTGATTATCCTGAATTGGAAAAATATTTTCAAACAAGCGGATTTATGCTGACAGAGAGTATGTCGGCAGGACTGCGCAAAGATCTTGACAAAAACGGTGACGGCACAGTAGATCTGAACGAGCTTATCGCATCCGCACGAGTACACGGATCTCGGCAATCGACAAAGACTGTACTTACTGACGAAGCATGGAGCATTCTCAACAAGTTTGTCGTTGAATCTACCAGGTGGGGAAAGGGCGCAAGAATTCTCTTTAAAGAAATCGATACGAACAATAGCAACGTGTTAGCTTTCGACGATTTTTTGCGTGGCCTACGTCAACTAGGCTTGGCAATCAGCAACGATCACATCAAAGCCCTCTACTTGGACATGGATACCAGCAAAGATGGAAAAATTAGCTTCGCTGAGTGGATTGTGGCTATCGAAGAGCATGATAGAGCCACCTCGGTGGGAGATGCACAAATGTTGCTTAATGCGTGGGATTTTATCATGGATGTTTCACTTGATCCAAATGGTATGGGGAGCATCCAAAAATTATTTCAGGTCGCAGATGTTGATGGAGACGGGAACTTGTCTCTACAAGAGCTCGCTCGAGGTTTCCTGTCCTGTGGTATCGAGATGACTCCGCGCCAACTTCGATTAATTCAGCACGATCTTGATGAGAACAAAGATGGTTCGATATCTTACGATGAGTTTACGAGCAAAGTGCAACGCTTTCAGGCTACGTCGCCACTGAATCGGGAAGCAGCTGATGAGGCATGGGATTTGGCAATCAACGTGTTTATGGACCCGAATCGCAACGAAAGTGTCTCCGACATGTTCCGCCGCATGGATAAAGACGGCAACCTGGAGGTTGACATCGACGAACTCGCCCAAGGTATGGTGTCGCTAGGCGTTCCGCTCACGGCAAGGCAGCTGCGTGGATTCCAAAAGACTCTTGACAGCAACGGCGATGGCAGCATAAGCCATTCAGAGTTTGTGCAGGCACTGCGACTTGAGCGGGTTAAGTTGGAAGATGCATTGACTGATGCGTGGAACAAAGTGATCGAATGTACTATTGGTGACATCAAGGGAAAAGTGCGTAGTCTCTTCGATGCTATGGACACGAGTAACGATGGCGTTCTTGACATGAAGGAACTCTCGATGGGGCTGCGCTTGATTGGAGTTAACTTACCACCTCGTGCTGAACGTGCTTTCTTGAAGGATGTTGATACAAGTGGCGAAGGTGAAATCGATTTCGAAGAATTTCTTGAAGGCGTCCGTAGATTTCAACAAAGCTCGGAGATCGATGAAGATGCTGCTCATGAGGCATGGATTGTTCTGCTAAAATATTTCGCAAATGAAGGATCGAGCACTGAGCTGCGCAGCCTTTTTGTGCGTATGGATGAGAATAGAAATCAAAGCCTCGATTTGGCAGAGCTTGCGCGCGGTCTCCTTGGTATTGGTTTGCACCTCACTTCGAAGCAACTACGTGCGTTGCAAAAGAGCTTAGATAAGAATGGTGACGGAAAGATTACGTTCCAGGAATTTATGCTGTCAATCGAGGACAAACAGGCAATTGTGGCTGCTCGTGCGTGGGAGCAGGTTACCTCAACTTCTGATGGAGCGATGTATTGGCACAACACAATCACTGGAGAGACAAGTTGGGATGCCCCTCCATGAGACGCCCCTCCTTGTATTCACACCATTCAGCCAAGTGGCCATTATTTTGGAGAAAACAGGAGTTCAGCATTTAGGAGGATCCTGAATTGCCATGTCTTTCTGGCTTGCTCACATCCCTAATTTGAAAAATAAGAAACCCACCAAAAACACGACATGCGCATCAGCACATGTTATTTTAGATCTGATCCCAGAGGAGACGAAGAGATAAGAGGTAGAAGTATATCGCCATCTCCGTGTTCTTGAATTCAAATTTGCATTGAAGCCGAGACGCCGCCGAGACCTCTAGTTCTGCTGGTGATTCGCGATTGCGAATAGCATAAAGGTAAAGTTAATGCTTAATGCATAATGCCCAGTGCCTACTATGATACTATGATTACTATGGCGGGGCGGGGTAGGGCTAGAAATTCTTTTGAGGCAGGCCCCGAGGGGCCGGAATTAGAACTCATAATAGAAGGCTAATGGAAGTAAAGTTGCACTCTCCGTGCATAGTAGGCGCGGGATATCTATAACTATACAGCCACGAGCACGAGCACAATCAACGACGCCAAATCCCTGTAATTTATTATCTATAATCGCATGCCGGTGCTTCTGTGCTTTGTGCTACTCGATAGGGCGCTGCTGATGCACACTGCATACCTAGAATCATCACGCATAGGGTGGATTGCGCAGCCAGCACGTTTTTTTGGCGCATAGCCTCGATAAAAAAGCCCGAGCTCGACCTAGAAGACAGTTGTGCTGGGAACAGGTGCAGATAGCATGCGTAAAGGGTACCTCTGTAACCGCGTGGGTTGCTGGTTGCTTGGCCCTATGACTGAACAGTCGCCAAAACCTGATTTTCTCGTCTCAGCCTTTAACCATTGAAGCATGCCAGCGTAGTATAGCAATGCAAGAGTTCGTGTAGTCAATGGCCGTGTGTACACTACTTTGATTAAGGATTCATGCCACATCCCCGACGAGTTGGACGCGAGAGAGGACACTCGAATTCGCTAAATATGTCCCTGCCGCTGCGATTACAATCATTAAGTGCCACAACTCATGATATCCGAAATGGTCTACCAGCAGAGATGGTGCTTTGAATGCATACACGGCTGAACCAGAGACGTAACTGAACCCGGCAACTGCTAAACACACACACTCGAAGTCGGTCAAGTCCAGAAGCAATACCGGGATAGACGAGAGAGCTCCTTGAGCAATGCATACTATCGTTCGGAGACTTCGAGATGCTTCTACGAGTGTAAGTCCTGCGCCTATAACGGCTAGTACAGTTAATACAGCCAACAATAACCAGCCTCTTTCGAGGAGTAAAACGTATACTGGGGACAGGCTGTAGGCAATCATTCCAGAGATGGCGATGAAGTCAACTTGAGCAGCCAGATTCTCTTGCTCTAGCGTCCATTTCCTGCGATGATAGCGGGAGCTCGCCCAAAACAGAAATGACGCTGCAAGTAGACTGAGCGCTGCGGCGGCCAACTCTTCTCGTGTACGACACCGGCGACACATCGCTATCGACCATATGGGCGAGGTGAAGAACGCGTACTCATGAATAGCACCTCGGTAAGTTGGCTTGTGGCGAGTGTAACAGTACCAATCAGTGGGGTCGAATGAAGTGCTTGTTCCATTGATTGAAGTCTCAGAGCTGTTGTAACCTTCAATGAACGAAGGTTGTGCGGCATGTGGGGAACTCCTAGAACGCCTCACGACTGGAGGCATGTTCGCAATTATGAAAGAAACTGCAAACGACGCAGCAACCCACCACCAGTCAAAGACGAAGCAATCAAAGTGGCTACAGCATGAATTCAATGGCAAACAAGCCTAGTGATCTAAGGAGCGCCCTGGCGCTTCGGTTCTTTAAGATGCTCAACGTTGCTAGACAGCCAAAATGCCCGCTCTAGGTAGCTCTAGTAGCTAGCTCACTCCCTATCGTTCGTAAACCTACGTCGATACCTTCTTCGGATAATACTCCCACGCTTCAAGGCAAGGATTTACCTACCCTCAGAAATCAGTCGTACACTATGAAGTGCTAAAATTGTCTTGCGACAAATCTCCGCCTCGTGTTAGCCACTGATGGCGTGTGTGCATTGAGGCTGGCTCTTTGTCAAATGACCCCAATCCAGTGAGCGCTGCGTCATTTTTATTTCA
>Ga0307930_1001356_pt1 | contig 19384 bp, 15 predicted proteins | sample OrgLakmetageno46_FD_203161 | JGI IMG/M metagenome (GOLD analysis project Ga0307930, IMG submission 203161) | Saline water microbial communities from Organic Lake, Antarctica - #46 | ecosystem: Environmental > Aquatic > Non-marine Saline and Alkaline > Saline | place: Antarctica: Organic Lake...
GAAACGAAACATAAATTCGGAGCTAGTTTCCTGTTTCGTTTCTACTTTTGAGTGCCATGCGAAACAGCCCCCAAAAAGTTGGTGTTTCGTTTCTCCACGATTTTCCTGTTTCAACTCTGGCCCTAATCGTGTGTATTCATCTTCGGATTCCTCCATGGAGAGAAGTGTCATCAGGTCATCAGGTCATTTGGAGCTCTGCTTGAGTGACAATACTATCTTTTCATAGCACGTTGAGTCTTGTTCGTTTTCGAAATCTACGAACGGCAAACGTCTAATGCCTAAGGCATAATCCCTTTTCCTTTTGGAATACTCCAACTACTATCTATTACTTAGTCATTCTACTTGGACATGGCCAATGAGGAGGAAGATGGGAGTGACTATCTTGGCCGAACCCCTTACTATCAATCGTACTCGGTGGCCTTCAATTCGGAGGCCCTTGGGCTCGAAGTTCAAAAGATGCATGACATTCCAGTGGTGCGCCGCCTTGTGAATCAGAACTCCCGCTTCGCTGGAGCAGCTGAGAAGGGAGGCGTCTCGATTGGCTCTCTACTTGTTGGCGGTACTATAGCAAATGGCTGGCTACATCTTACTGCACCTTCATAACATGCCGCTCTCCACAATGTCTATTGTGCAATAATACGATTTAGAATTGTATGCTAGAAGTAACCCTGTCAGGTTGTAAGATCTTGAGTCATTAAACGAACGAGTTCTGTGGAAATTAACTTCAGCCTCGACCTTGCTCTACACCTCTATCCTTCCATGCTACGGTTTGGCGCCCAGTTCTCGCATAATTCTATCGTGACTAGGTCTCTTTTTTGGTGTTGTTGTTGTTGTTGTTGCTGTTGTTGTGTTTTTGCAGTGGCCAATTATCCGACCTTATTAGCGGGCAACACCTACGAAGAGGCCTTAGCACGAGTCAAGGGCAGCAGTCGGCCTATGGAATTGACGTTTTGGCGCCTTCATGCGACAAGAGATCCTCCTCCCTACCAGGGGCGCCTGTGGCAAGGGTTCTTGCGCACATTTGTAGGCCACTGGACCGGCCGTTTTTTCATGCTACGCGCCAACGGCGACCTCCAAGCGTACGCAGGCACTGATGCTTCGGTGCCGGTGGAGTCCTTTTCGATGCTCGGTGCTGAAGTTCTGTCGGGAGCTGCAGCCCGCGACGCCGCAGTGGCGCACGGACTCGCTACAGGGGGTGGTTCATCCGGCACAGGTGGGGAAGGGCTCTTCGGGGAGGTGGACGACACGCTCTTTGGTCTTTCATTGTCAAGTGACTCGACGCGAGACCCACCGTACCTGTTCTTTCGAGCCAACGACGTTGAGAGGAGAGCGGAGTGGATTGGGGCATTCGCCACCCTGGAATTTGCCCACACGGCCTACGATGGCTCAAGCAATCCTCTATTGCTGTGGCCTTCCTTCGAGTCCGTGGTGCGTCAAGGGTTCGCGGACAAGGCCAGCCACCAAAAGGCTGTGGACAGTAGCAGTGGAGGGGTCATGAGTGGCCTCCTCACGAGCAGCAGCAGCAGTAGTGCAGCCAGGAAGTGGAAGCGAGTGTGGCTTCTGTTGCTGCCTCCAACACCGTCCGCAGATGCTAGCACTGACAGCAGTGGCAGCGCCGGGAAGCTTCTGTACTTCGCTCGAGCGCCTTCGGACGTGCACGAGGTGCCCATGGGGTCGCTGATGCTGTGGGGAGTGCGCATCGAAGGACAGACCGCAGATGACAACATCAAGGTCGCGGGAAAGGCAGCAACCACTGCAGCTCCAGGTGTTGCTGCAAGCTTGACGAATGGCGAGCTAGAGAACAGCGACCTTGCCTTGTCATCGTCCTCGACGAGTTTCGTGTTGCATGCAGCCACCCGAGCGCTCGTGTTGAAGTTTGAGACCCCTACTGAGTGCTCCGAATGGGCATCGGCCATCGCTGGAGCCTCACAGGGGCCGGGAGGCAGCAAAGTAGTAGCGCCGTTCAATCACAGCCACCACACAGATTCAACTGAGGAATTAGTTGAACGGGACCGCGAACTTCATCCGACTTCCCTATCGTCTGAGCGAGAGTATTTGCAGCGGCTCGAGGCGTTGCGCGCTCATCCCGAAGACACGAATGTGGTAGACCTACAATACTCCCTCATGGAAGGCGGCGCACAACGATTGCTCCCATCGCTGCAGTCGTCGTCGTCGTCGTCGTCGTCTCAAGGAAGTTCAGATAGCAGCAGCCATTTTCCTCCTTCCACGGGGGTGCTCCGCAAGGACTTCACTGCTGTGGCTGGCCAATTTTACCTCCCCGTGGCCGACGCTTACGCAGCCGACACGGTGTTCGACGCCCTGGTGGTTCGAGCAGCTTCCCCCTCGGGGGCGGCGACTTCGGCCTCGGACACCGCCACGTCAGCCGGCTCCATGCGTTCGGCCACCGCGAAGTTGGGGGAACTCTTAGGGGGCGGCGATCGGCGGTCTTTGTCCTCGGGCAGCAATTCTAGCGAGGACCGAATCACGCAGCTTGCGTCGGCTGCCCCCCTCGCTGCCGGAGTTAGCTTGCCTCTAGACATTTACCGGAAGTACTGTATTGCGCTGTACGACAAAGTGGGCGTGGAAAACGAGGCCTGGGAGGTGCTGCGGTGCAAGCTCGGGTTACAGCGGTGTGAGGTGCTGGTGCGATGCGATGACAAAGTAACCATTCAGACCAAGCCAACAGACTCCAAGGCTCTCAAATTAGCTTCCAGTGAAAGTACAACGCCGGCGAGTCCTTCGCAGCACTCCTCGACACGCGCACCGCCACCACCGCCATCTTCATCCTCTTCTTCGAGTGCCCCTGCCACAAATAATACACCTCCAGCGTCTCGTTTTTCGTGGACCGACGTTGGCACCGTGTACTTGACCGATCGTCACTTGGTGTTCTGCCGCCGCGGCCGCTTGACCACTATTCGGGGCTTTGAAACCACGGCCACCGCGCGACCTTTGGTGCGAATAGTGCCGTTGAATACCATTCTAGAAGCCCGAGAGTTGCCTGACGGGAGTTTGCTCTTAGACCAAGCGTCTTTGCTGATTGCGAGATTAGACGAGCAAACTGTGACCTGGGTAAGCGAGAAAAAGAACAAAATAATGACTAGAAATTTGACTTCTGTAGGCACAAAATTCGTTGACCCATGCATCCAACTGAATACATTTGCTGTCTACTTGCATTCCTCGTCAGCGCCTGCATTTCATTACTTACTCCATCTATGCACAAACTGACGCATGTGACAGAATTTCCAGAAAAACTGTTTACCCCATTTCATCCACAGGGACCTCGCGGCCTTGTCTTGGGCTTTTCGAGCACCTCCTCGGGTGCGCTATTCTCTCAGTCCTCCAGTGTCGATGCCACCGATGCAGCAGAGTTGCGGGCTATTGGAGGTGGCAAGACGAGAGGTGCGCGGCAGAGGCAACTGCTGAAAGAAGCCATTGTCGAGTTGATCGCAGCGCACCAGATCGCGCAAGCGCACGCTCAGAAGAAGAATACTGCTTCGACGAAGACGCCCATAGGAGTAACTGCTGGTAGCGGTGTTGGCAGTTCTACCCTGTGGCCTTTGAGTCGAGCGCCAGAGACATCGCGGCGGCGCGGTGCGCGTGCCATGGCAGTGACGTTTCAAACGGCCCTTGCGCTAGGCCCGCGCCAAGTGTGGAAGCGAGGAGGCAGTGTGGACTTGCCAGAGGATCAATTGTGGACCATTGACATGGAGTCGCGCGCCTTGCCCCTGTGGGCAGCCCTCAACCTCAAGAGGAAGCGCGCGCTGATGCAAGCCACCGGCCGACCTGCGTCTGGCCTCCTCTTTTGCACACGTGAGCTCGCTGAAATGCAGTCGCCGTCACCATCATCATCATCATCACAAGGAGGAGAAAGCAAGCTCCGAGCCCTGAGTCCGGTGCAGCGCTTCCTCCGTGACATGGTTCCTCCCTGTAAAGAAGCCGCAGCGGCCACCGCTAGTAGGGACCATGCCATAACGATGACGTGGCCTCTGTGGCAGAGCTGCGTCACCGAATGGTTGACCCACCGCGCGAGCCGGCTGTGCCGCGAACAAGCAGCAGAAGACGCTCAAGCTTTATTGAAGGGCATGCCCTCTTTCGAGGAGCGGAGCGTGGTCGTGTCCAAGGAGCAACACGCGAAGCTCACAGCCGCGTACACCCAATCTTTTGAACCCAAAACCTTTCGGGACGAGTGGCAATTGTTCATCTCATTCGCCGACCCTATTGTCAACAACTTGATTGACGTGCTGCCCGGTACAGCCACGCACAACTTGCTGCACTGGAAGGATCCGTGGACCTCTTTTACAGTGCTCGCGCTACTGCTGGCTATTGCCTGGCACGATTGTGTGCACCTGGTGCCTTCTTTCGTACTCGTCGCTTACTCTCTGTTCGTGGTCAAAACTGGATCTGACCTGAAGCCTTCGTCTTCGGAACGAGCACTGGTTGCTCCTCCAGCTGCTGTTCCTACAGCGACAACACCTGCCGTGGCATCATCGCAGCGCACCGTCGAGGCGCCATCTCAGGAAGAGGTCACTCGCCGCACAAGCAAAACAGAACCATCGCCGCCGAGCACACCCGAGGCATCGCCAGTGAAGTCGCAGCAATTGTCCTCAGGTTCCGTTGCACATCGGCATAGTTCTCTCGAGGCAGCTGACTTCGGGTGGCAGGCGGACGAAATGGATGACGACCAAATGCTGGCGATGGCGTCAGCGGCAGCGATGCATGCTCAGCGGCTCAGTCACGGCCCTCCGCGAGAGAACAGCGGCAACAATAGCATTACTGCTGGTGGAGGAACGTGGAGCATGGCTCAAGCAGCAGATGCTGTGCTAGGGAGCGTGCGAGCGCAGAAAGTATCGTCGCAGCTTGAGAGTCATATGGAAGGCGACGACGATGACGAGAAGGAAGACTTGAGTGTGGAGGCATTGACAACACAGCGAGAGCATGAAGGCGATGTCGCTCTTGATGAAGTAACCACCCCAACCGAGTCGTCCTCCGCGCCGCTGCAACCCTCAACCTCAAAGGATGTTCCCAGCTCGCCGCTCCCCAATTTAGCCCAGCCCGAATCGAATGCTTCTGGGCCAACAGCGGCAGCAATTCCCGAAGAGTCCATCTTGAAATTCATGCGCGAAATGCGCGCTCATCTCGGCCGGATCCAACTGATATTGCACCGCTATAATACGTATTTTTTGCGACTTCATGCGCTACAAACGTGGAAAGACCGCGCATCTACTTACATTTTGCTGGCGGGTTTATTGTTGAGTGCTATTTGGCTCGCCTTCGTGCCAGCCCGGTATACCTTCGCCCTCGCTTCGCTGTACGCCTTTGCGCGGCCACTCCGCTTCAGCAAGAAGAATCGAGGGCGCCGAGCGCTGGGCGACGCCTTTTTGCACCAATGGCTCGACGGCATTCCCCTTGAGCACTCCACGCACCGCCGAATAGCTGTGGCTGTGCAGATCTCCCTTGAAAATCCGCCTGCGGCCATAAGTTCCATTGATTTGTAGGGCGCAATGGCCGAAAGACCAAGAATGAATGCGAATAATTCTCAGTGCCCACATGCCCGTGTTGTACGCGCTTTGGCATTCAAATTCCATGGAGGTATAAAGCTTGGGTATAGTAGCATGGCCCAGGTGCATAAATGTGATATGGGTAAAGTTATGTCAAGTAGACTTCGTTAGGTCGATGCGTCGATGCTAATGGCTGATGGGCATCTCGACTTACTAGGGATTTATTCATCTTATTATGAGCGCGTTGCACGTTGCATCGCGAATACAACAAAGAACAAAGTACATAAAACTCCTAATTATGGCCTGATTGGGTTATCTTCTTGTGTTATATCTTCTCTTATGTAGTTTAAGCCCAGCTTTGCCTTGTTTTTCTGCCTGTTCGCTGCCAGCATTCTAACTTCTGATTTCGCCCCCTCCAGGGCCTGCTGTGTCAAAGTTCATAATACTCGAAGTCCCATTTCATCTTAATCTCAGATCTCAGCCAATTTATTGTTCTTCTGAATATTCCGTATGCATGGCGATGGCGAATCGCGAGTTGCTGGCCCATCTAGGCTTGCGTGGTCTCTTTGGGTATTCCTATTTCTTATCGAGAGTCGGCTGGGATTATCAAGCAAGAAGCTCCCTCGTAAAGTTGAAATTGAGGAGCACTGTAGAAGTATTGAGAAGAAGTTAAGGGGGAATGCATGTATACTCCGAGAAAGCTCTCAAAAGATTCCAGGAACTCCTTATTAGAAAGTACGTGTGTGATAATGTTCAGGGACATGATAATGCTCGACGAGCGCCATTCATGAGTGTCGCAATCAAATCTAGGTAGATTTCAGTCACGAAGTAAACTAAACAAACGAAATGTGTCCAGATAAGCCGGTGTCATCATTCGATGAAGTGTGGTACATTGATGGCACGTGCAAAAAAAAATCACGTGATACAAAGCCCTTGTACAAAAAGCAACCCACGCTTGAACAGATTTGCACACCATTTGTAGTGGCGGCACAGAAGTATCGATGAAGAACTCTTTAGCCAAGTTATGGTTTGTATTTATGGCACTGGTCACTGCAATGTTCGCAGCAGTTGCGATACTCGATATGAATACCTCGAGCAGCAATACATGGAAAAATAGCACTCCGAGCATCATCGGTTCCAAGAGAGACGCCGACGCTGCAATTTGTAACAACATAGAGACTGAAAAGGCATGCGAGGGCGCGGAGCAACAATGCAATTGGTATGGTGGGAAGAGCAAAAAGAAGTGCGGAAAATCAGGCTGGTGCGAGTACGTGCGCAGTCGTGCTCTGATCCGAACTAGAAGCAATTCTTATAGCGCTCTTTTCTTTTGTACTGTTGGAATTTACATGCTCATGTGTGGAGTTGTCGACAGGAATCGTAAGCACTCAGACCTCAAAGAATTAGCAGCAAATCCTATTTGCCTCGAGTGGTGGATTTCTATTCTGGCCGGTGCGATCAATATGGCTCACGGTTTTGGTGTATTCTACAACCACTCGTGCTCTTGCCAAGAAGGTGCTAAATATGATATCGCAGGCATGATTTTAGCCGTCAACTTCAATACCTTTTACTGCTTGGTGCTCATCGCTGGTCAAGGTCGTTCTGCAACATGGGTCAAATCAATGCAAGGTCGACGAATGCTTCACTTCAACTTTGCTGCATTTGGAATTCTTGTTGTGTTTGTTTATTATTCACAAAGAGGACAACACGAACTCTTTGCGTTTGGAGTGATGGGATCATTAGTCCTTGCCATTGGACACTGGCTTCTTGCCTTTCAACATGATAGTGATGATAAGCCACGAATTGCCCTATTGATCGCAGCCATTATATCAGTCGCTTGCGGCGTTGCCATTTGGTATGATGAATGGGCTCACCGAAAATGCTACTGGTCCCGATTTGAGCCAATTCAGCCTCATGCCATATGGCATTTGTTCATGTCGTTTGCACTGGGCTTCGCGTATGCATACGGCAGAACTATGGGGTGTAAGTCCTGGCAGCACGCTCGGGCCGCACTTCTCATGGGTTACTTGAACAACGACGGTGCAGCAGTACCGGCGCTTCCAGATAAAGTGCAAGACGATCGATTAAAATCAAGTTCTCGTAATTTGGAGATTGAGCCAGTGTCTTATCAATACGATGAGTCGTCGGCATAAGCACGAATAGTTGTTCTCTGACTGGACGTCTTGCATGATTTGCGACAGGAGTGTATTTCATAATGGCTCCCAAATCACCACACTTGCTTTGTTTTCTGTCTTTGTCGGCTTCATTTCGCTTTTGTGGGTGTATTACTTGTAGAGCAGCCTGAAATGTGATAAATTATCGGCAATTATGTGCTGTTCCCATATGCGCTGTTTATGACTTCATGATATTTTACGCTTAAGTCTTAAGTGCCGCATGAGTCCCTACCTAGATCCTAGAGCTTCTTTATTCCTTATTACGGGAGTGGATCAAATAATAAATCTTAATTGGTGAGTTGCGACTCACTACCACAAACCAAATGGCTGAATCGTAACGTGCGTGGTGTATGCATGCTTTAGAATTCAAAGAGAAGTATAAACCGATTAAGCGAGGAGCCCTTCGTGAGAAGACATCCCACCAAGGTGCACGCCTTTACATGAAACTTGCGCTTTCAGACTCATCATCGCTGTCTGCATCATTGAATGCAGATCCCAATGCTTCTGCTACCTGCCGTGCTAGTTCCGAAGCAACGCCATCGTCGTCGTCGAAGCTTCCACCGCTATACTCGGTGTGTTGTGAGCTTGATAGCCCTACATCATGCCCTGAGGCCGCCGCAGGGTTAAGAGCCGGTGAAGTCATCGCTCCACCTGCTGGAGAAGGCAACGTCACGGGAACCATAGAATACCGAGACGAGACTTTGGCCGCTGAGGCTGCCGTTGCAAGGGCCGCTACTCTGGCTGCTGACGATGCTCCGTCAGGACGGTGCGCTCTGGTTTCACTTGTGGCATCCCCTGTGCCTGCTGCTAAGGCCACTGCGCGAGCCACTGCTGCGCCATGCTTCTGCTGCGCAAAGTGCGCTCGCCGAGCTTGGTCCTTGACCGTCTGCTGCCAGAGGCCGAGGTGAGCTGACCCACTCGCGTAAAAGCTACGGTCCACTAAGCGGCTGTCGGGCTGTCCGTCCGGACCACACCAACGGCTTCGCTCTGAAGGGTGCAGCGCACACAGCCAAGCCTCATACGTGACTGTTGTTCTAGTACTCGTAGAAGCCTCACTGCTGTCGCCATCGCTGGTAGAGACACAACCGGCGCCCAAATCCGCACTGTGGAGTTGCGGTGCATGGGCTGCTGAATCAGCGCGCGCTGCTAGGAAGCGTTCTAAGTGCGCCCGCTTTAAGCTGAGCCACTGGCGCCGTGCTTGTGCTTTCACTTCTTCGAGTTCGTTTTCATTGTAGCTTGAAGAAGTGGGACCGCTGTGGCTGCTATTGCTGAGAGTAAATCCTTCCCCGCTTGCGCCTTGCTTTCTGCCTTCGATGAGACTTTTGGATTCGTCTGCCCAATGTTTTACTTTGTCCGTTGCTTCCGCTGCCAAGCCAGCGAAGCCCTTTCCCCGAACGTCTTCGGCCGCCTCCGCCACCGATGCGCTCACGTTCTGCCACCAGCCTTCCCACTCTTTGCCCTTATCTTGCAGCACTGACGCAGCGGCCACAGCGCGCAACCGCAGCTCCTCCTTATACTCTTCTGGAGTACGCCTAGAAGCGTCAGTGTCGCCTGGTACTGCCATGGTGTTATTGTAGCTCTCACCGCCATGATTCTTGATGCCCTCGTCGGTGACGTCATGAACTCTGCTGCGTGAATATGCCATTTCCTGCGCGCGCTCGGCTGCAGCTTGCGCTGCTGCCACAGTAGCATCATTGGCGGCGGTGAATGTGATCTCAACGTCTTCCAAATCGCTAGCTGCTTTGAGGCGATCGCCAGCTAACTTTAACCTCTCTGCCTCCGCTGCCGTACCCTCGTCATCACTTGCTTCCTCGTTCGTTCTTGCATAGTCAGCTGACAGTGCACCTTTCCGCAGTGGAGATTCGCGCGGTTTGACTAACGTGCTCGTCGCACTTTGCGCGCGGCCAAAGGTCAACACCAGGGGGCGGCCTGCTGGCTTGACGAGACGCATGAATAAATCGTACGAATCCACCTGAGCAGCAAATAAAGAGGGATAAGTAAAGCATCGACATGCTTACACGCGCTGCAGAATGATCGTACATTGCAACCAAGTTGGTGCACAATTTCAATTAAGATCGTCATTTACCTGCACCGCAGTCGAAGGCATGCCACTGCCAGGACCACCTGCAACCGCCACCACCTCGTCTCCTACAACCACCCCCCATTTCTCCGCGGTTGAGCCTCCTTCTACTGCCCTCACTACGGCCTAATGAACAAGGAATAAAATCTGATAATTGAGAACAGCACTTCAATCAAAATTGATGGAAGGTATGGTTAACTTTAGTTCTTGGCCATTCAAAAGTTCTGAAGCACGAAGGTGTGTAATCTTACCTTCCCGCTGAAAAGACCCCGCTGCAGTGTGAGACCGAGCTTTTTGCCCTCAAATGTTACCACTTTAGGGTACGATTGTGCAACTGCGCCTGGAGATGCAAGAGCAGCAAGCGGTGAAGCTAATAGCTCGCGCCAGCCTTCATGAAGCCATTCGTTCTTGGCCGGCGTCGATGGTGGTTGTTTCTCAGCCATATGTTCAAGGATTGATGATTGATGGACTAATCGTGTGCCGCAATTTCACTGAGACAGAACTCGCTACATAGAATTGAGCTGAATGGTATCATTCATTACGAAAAGGAAACTAGGCGCTTATCTTTGCCATTATTCTAGTCTCAGCGTCATGAACAAAGTCAGTTCCCATTACTGCAGCTGTGCCAAGCCTGAATGAGTCATCGATACTACAGTATCTAGACTGAGCGGCATTCTATCATAAATTTTCTGAAGTGTTGATGCTCTCTCAGCACCAATAGTCCTTTGTTGCCTCATAAAGCGTGCACCTATCAACTGACGCTAGCTCGAACTCTCAAACCTAAGCTTTCGAAATACTTTTTTGATCGGGCATTCGAGGGTTGAGGTACTTACAGAGTGAGTGTACCACCAAGGGTTGTGTACCCTTCTTGGTACCACACAGCATGGCGGAAGCAAGAACCTAAGAACGTAATAAGAACTCTAATCCCCATCGTTCACACCTTGCTTCACGCCTTGCGCTTCTTCCTTCACAGCGTTACCTTCATCATTGAGGCGGCTAGAACCAACTTCGTACTGGAAGAGCAATCGCTCTTACTTTGAGATCAGATTAGGATCGCAATATTTGCTAGAACGGCGGACAACACTTTGGAACACACGCCAACAAAACGAAGGCACATCGCCTTTTAACCTGGCACCGTGCTTCCTAGCGCGCTCTTTTTTCAATCGGTAGACGCCCACTATGGCAGAAGGTGCACCGCAACAAGGTGAGGCGCTTCTGAATGGCGAAGCATCGCCAAACACCGTCGTTAATTTGGCCATGTCTAGCCGGACGGCGCACGTGGATGAGCAACAACGTTTGGCCATGATAGATTATGATCATTCGAAAACAACTGCATCGGCACGGATATTTCGATGGTGGCGCTCTTATAGCATTGAGTTTCGTGAGCTTTCAGTGTACGTGTGGTTCTTAGCATTGTACATGGTCGTGGTGTTTGGACCTTCGGGCTCTACCATGGATCGTTATCAACTCAAAGCCGACGTCGCTGCAAACATACACACCAGCTTTGCCCTCGTCACATCGCCAGCGCAGTGGTACACCTTCATGACGGACACATTAGTGCCGAACTTGTACGCAACAGAGTGGACCACGGATGCGCCGTCTGTAAGCGACAAGCAATCAGCGTTTGCGGCAGATGGCGTTAACCGGTGAGGCTTTGGGCTCTATGCACCTCTCTGTCATTTTTCGAAAGCCAAAACATTATACATCAAATGATGATACCTAATCGTTTATTCATTATTCGTTGTTTTTCGTTTCTTGAGGCATCTCGCTTGCGTCACGTTCCTATAACCTGTATGCTTTATCGACTGCGTACAAATCTACAGGCGCATTGGCACTGTGCGAATACGGTTGTTGCGTGTGACGGACTCTGTGAGCTCGTTGCCCACGGCCTTTGCAAACGACATTGACTACGTATATCCCTCCTTAAATTACGACAACAACGCTGAAACTTCGCCTTACAACGTGAGCGCAAGCTACGGGAGCCCTCTGTTGTGGGCCTCAGGGTCATCCCTGGGCTCCACCACCGACACCTACTGCGCTTCTACAGGGATCACCTACCCGCCGTCCGGGTATGTGATCGACTTGCCCGAGAGGCACGCCAACGCAAGCCAAGTCATGGCCCAGCTGGAGTCGGTGGGGCTGCTTGACTTAGCGACGCGGGCGGTCTTAGTGGACTACAGCGTGTACAACGCCAACACGGATCAGTTTGCTGTGGTCACACTGGCAGCACAATTTCTGGCCACGGGCGGCACCGTGTGTGAAGCCAAGGTCTCCGCGGCGCCCCTGTTAGCGACTTATCGCGCGCTGACGGGAGATGCGTCCTCGAGCTTCGTTGAAGTGCTCACCTTTTTGGAGATGGTCATGTATTTTGCGGTGCTGTTGCTGTTGCGGAAGGAATGGGCGGTGTACAAGGGCCTCGGCAAAGAGCGGTACTTCGCTGACGGGTGGAGCCGCGTTGATTTGACCAATTACTTCTTCTTCATTGTGGTCATGGGGCTCCGGGCGAACTTGCTCTCTAAATTGTGGTACTTGAGCGATGACCTCGCCAACAACAACAGCCGCGACTTCATCAGCTTGACGGCCGTGTCCTCGACGTATTCCTGGACCGAAGCAGCTTCGGCCCTGAACTGCGTGATCACATTCCTCAAAGTCTTCAAGTACCTGCGCCCCATCAAGAAATTGGCGCTGTTCACCGAAACGCTGCGGTTGGCTTCCGGGGACATGCTGTACATGTGCGTGATCATTGCGGTGATTTTGCTGGCGTTTGGCTCCAGCTTTCACCTCGCGTTTGGACCTGACGTGGCAGCCTACATCAACTTGCCCACCTCCATGCTGTCGCTGTTTCGCGCTACGCTCGGAGACTTTGACGTCGACGCTTTAGTGTACGCCAACTACGCCCTCGGACCCCTCTTATTCGTGCTCTTCATTTTTTTGGTCTTTTTCGTGGTGCTGAGCATGTTTCTTTCCATCGTCGACGAATCCTACGACCGCGTGCGCACCGATCTCGAAGCAATGGAAGCGCTCGGAGAGGCCGGCCGACCGCCTCTCGAGCGCGATTTGTCGAGAATCGCTACTGAAGTGAGCAACCTTTGGAGATGGTTCCTCACCAAGATCACGGGCCTCAACTTCATGAAGGAAACGAAGGTAGCGCCCGCAAACGACACCATTGCAGCTGGCAGCAGTGACGCCATGACGGTTGCAGGCGGTGGCGATGGTGCTGGTGGCGGAGCAGCCGTAGAACTGGTTCCTGTCGGGGCAGGTGCCAGCAGTAATGCGCGCAGTGGCGGTGGTGGGAGCGGAGTAGGAGGCGAGTTTCACAAACGCCGCGAAGTGTTATCGGCGGAGGCCAGCCCCGTGGCCGCGGCCCTCGATGGAGCGTTCGGCACTCTGCAGTTGCTGGCGCAGCAACAGAAAGAAATGGTGACAGTGCTGACTCAGCTAGACGACCGAGTCATGAAGCGGCGCGCAAAAGTGGGCGTGCTTGCAGAGGAGTTCAATAGCGTTGATGGCGGTGACAAAGGCCGCAAAAACAAGTACTGACAAGTTACAATTTGCTTCTTTCAGGTCGAAATGCGCCAGCGCTGTTTATTGGGTGTGTTCATGGCCACTACCTCCCCTTTTCCTTGTTTCTTGCTGGAATGAACTCGCCTTCGTTCGAAAATTCGCACCGCACGAAAGTCGCGTAAGCACATAATTCCATAGTTCCCCATAGCGCAAAGCAACAAGGAAATGAAGACATTCAGGGATTCCGGATTTGGACTTCATCTCCATCTAAACCTGTATATATATATCGGCGAATACTCCTTGCTTCGTTGTAAAGCGAACTGCGAACTCTGAACTGAAATGGAACTTCCCGGAAGAGCCGTTTGGATTTTACTATGCCATAATCATTACTTTATTTATGGAATGTTATAAAAAACGGGAACTTTACTTTTAAAGCCACTAATCCAGTACCGCGCAGAGCGTGCCACTGAGGCCTTGAGGCCAACTCCTTGGAAAGTTTTGCTTTGTGTCGTACCGCATGCGCTGACCTCCCATGGCGGTCTCATGAACCATCTGAGGCGCTACTTCCGGGCGCGCAACGAGCGAGCGACCTCTTTTTAGCGCTTCGCCAAAGAAAGGTCGGGCAAATGCGATTGCAGCGCTGTTTTGCTTGGTGAGGCCCCGCGTCGGCTCAACCACTTCGACCTCCACCACTACGGCCTTCTTTGCAGCAACTATGGGCTGCGCTAGGGGCCGCGAAGGAGCTGATTCAGCTGCTCTGTGCGCACGGCTGGTCACAGTAGGCGTTTCGCATCGAGTCTCAGCTGTAGAGATCGAGGGCTTTCGAATGTTGATTTTAGCCGCTGCAGTAGAAATCACCGCAGCAGATGTTGCCATTGTAGGATTTCCTGCTTTAGTTGTAGCTGCCTCATCAGCTGCTGCCTGAGCGGCTAAAGCCTTCTCAAGGTCACGCTGCGCCTCAGCTGCAGCAACTTCGGCAGCTTCAACTGCAGTGTTTGCCTCAGCTGCGACATAGGCGGCATGGGCTGCAGCAGCTCGAGTCTTTAACACGTGACCTTTCTGTTGAGCCTCTGCTTCCTTCAATTTTAGTAAAGCTGTCGACAGGGACAATTCCGCAGTCTCCAAGGCTGCTCCCGAATTTCCAGGAGAGGCAAGAAAATTTGAAGTAACGCCATTCTCGTAACTTCCATTACCCTTGAAGAGACATCGCCAGAGGTACTGCAGCAGTCTGCTCCCAAGTACAATTTTGAGGAGGCTCGAAATACCTGCAAAGCAAAATAGTAAATCATGATGCTGACGAATCAAGCAGGAGAGGTCAAGAATAGAATGCATGCTTACCATTGAGTCTCAATGGATTGAAGCCATTTGATTCGGTTTCTCGAGCACGCTTAAAGGGAGCCTGTACAGGCCATGCGTTCAAAGATGCCCCGTAAACTTGATGAATCGAAGCACGAAGAGGTTTCTTCCTCAATCCCGAGGATTTGAAAACAATACGACGACCACATGCACAGCTTTTTGGCGGAGGATTTATCCAAGCATCAGAGTGATAAATTCCGAGCAATAAGCAGGCCATAAATGCTTTGGCCGCGGCCACGTGTTTTGGCATTTTTCGAAACCAAATCCCAACGAGTACCAAGATTGATCCCGTCGGGAAGTTGTTCTGGATAGGTGTGAGTCAGTAAGTAGATTCCTACTACACCCTGTACAAAAATAACAACATAACCTGCCAAAATCCAAAATGCCCCCTCTCGAGGCGGCTAAGAAACTAACTCGGGACACTATCTTCTAGACCCATTCTTGACGTAAGACTTCGCTGCTTTGTATGAAATGGGTATTGCTTTGTATTTGGGGATCCGGGGAGTATTAACAAAATTTGGCGTTAACAAGTATAATCCACCAGCCACATGAAGCCAAGAATTGAAGAAAGCGGATATGTGACCTCATCTCGAGCTAGCGGCACAAGAACTGGAAGCATAAGACCGAAAAAACACATCGAAGGAAAAAAAAGAAAGATATATCTGAATTACTTGAGTCGCGGCGTGGAAGGAGAAGTACGAAAGTGGAAGTACGAAAACGGAACAGGAACAGGAAACATAAGGAGACACAAAGGTCAGGAGTACAGCGATGTAGGGGCACCTGCAAAAACGAAATATTCAAGTATTCCAGGGGGGGGGGAGTATTTTTTTACTCATTTCTGAATGAATGCCAGTGTGCTGAATTGACCTGCTAAACCTTCAGTGAAGCCTTCAGCAGCGAGTTCATCGCCTGATCGCCTGATCTGATCACTGATCACTGATCACCGATCTTCTACCTCTACCGTAGCTCTACCTACGTGTACTGAGAGCGCAGTACTTCTTCATTAAAGTCCGTAGGTGTGGACATTTCGAGACAAGCCTCGAGGGGTCGGATTTAAAATAAAGAATTATAGAGGTATAGAAGTTAGAAGGCTAACAGGGGACAGGTGGAGATAAAGCAAAGCAGCGTAAACGCGTAAACTGAGGTGCCGCAAAGAAGCCAACTTTTATTATCATGTATAATATAATTGGCATAATTGGCTGACTAAAAAGCCGGCAAGCTGAGCTGAAAGAAATTGAGAAAGGGGAAAGGAAATCACGCACCAACAGCCAAAAGGGGCTGGGACTTGGATGTGCGCATGCGCTTCTCAACAAAAAAAACTCGGAGATATAGTGAAGTGCTCGGCCCTTTGAAACCCCTTTGAATGATTAGTGGTTGTTCATGATCGAATTTCGACTTCGCCTTGGACCTGTGACTTGGGTGTACTTAAACGGGTTACCCTGTGCTTCTGCTGCTTTCAGCCGAGCTTTGCATGCTTCCCTGTAATCCTGCGCCGTCCCTGTGGCCGGGGGTGGCTTCTGATCTTTGCCTTCGGATGCCACCTTTTTCGCTGCTCGGGGCGCAGGAGGCGCGTCAGGGGAGGCGTCATGGAGATGGCTCATGTCTTTCTCTTCGTCAACGGGTGCGCTAGCTACTTCTTTCTCAGCTTTCGGCGGTGGCCCTTCCCATATCTCAACATCTACTAGGGGTGGGGCGGCATTGTTCTTGCCCGCGCGTGAACGCTCATCAGCTTTCGGAACTTCAACTTTGGGGGATTCTGCTTGAGATTCTACCCGAGTTTCTGCCTGGATATCCACATGCGCTTCCCTCTGAGATTCCACCCGAGGTTCTCTTTGTCGTTCCGACTGGGGCTCTGATCTCCGCGGTTCCACGGGAGGACCTTGAGGCCTTCGAGGCGTTTCCACCGACTGCGGCCCGTAGTGATTTTGCTTAGCCGCAGCAGCGCCTCTCCTCAAAGCCGACTCATGCGCGACGGCAGCGGCGAAGGCGGTCTTGTCGGCATTGACGTTATCGCTGTCTAAAGCACTCTGCATCAGCTGTTGCCGCCTGTTGGCACTTCCCGATGAGGGGTTCGTCGACGAGAGAGGCTTCGAATGACGGTTGGTTGAAGCTTGTTTCGCAGCAGCAGTAGTAGCCTTGGCAACTGCCTTCTTTGCCGCGTCCTTCTCCTTTGCCACGACCTCCGAGGCCTTCTGCGCCTCCGCTGCCTTGGTGGCCTCCGCCACCGCCGCCCGCACCGCCGCCGCTTTTTCCGCGTCCGCTTTGGCGATGGCCGCTTTCACCGCCGCGTCCAACTCTAATTTGGCCTGGGATTTCGCTTGCGCAGCCTCGCGGTCTTTTAAACGCTCTGCCTCCTTCATTGCACGCTCCGATGCTTCTGCTTTCTTTTCTGCTCGTGCAAGCGCTTCTTTTGCTTCTTTAATGGCCTCCTCTTCCGCAGCCTTCGATTTCGCTGCTGCAGAGGCCTCTTCTATCTCTTTCTTAGCATCTTCCGCAGCCTTTTTAGCTGCTGCTACAGATTCTGCTTCCTTTGCCGAAACGGACTTCGCTGCCGTGTCCTCAGTCGCGGTGGCTTTAGTCTTTTGAGGCGCCTCAAGAGGAGGCGTGTCTGGAGCACTCAGCTTTTCAACTGCCTCTTTCTTGTTTTTCATCTTGACGCGGTCAGCGTTGGCGCGAGCTACTTCATCGAATTCCGCTTGGGTCAGCGTCGGACTAGCCTTGGTCGACTCTTGTGTTGCAGTCTCGGGAGTATTCGTAGACGACACAGGTGTTGGTTTAGGCGCCGCAGCAGCTGCCTTCGCAGCATCCGTAGCAGCTGCTTTAGCTCTTTCCGTAGCTCCCCGTGCTTTCTCTGCTTGAGCCTCTCGCTCTTTCTCTTCGGCCTCACGCACAGCAGCCGCCCTGTCACGGGCTTCCATCTCAGCCGCGATGCGCGCTCTCTTTGCCGCTTTTTCTTCCTTGACACGTTTCACCTTCTCTTCAGCCGCTACTACAGCTGCCTTTTCCGCTGCTATTGCCGATTGTCTCGCCGTAACCGCCGCCTCTGCCCGCGCGGCTGCCACTTCCCTGTTCTTCTCTTCGAGTGCTGCTGTCAAGGACGCGGCGGCTTCGGCGGCGGCCTTCTCAGCTGCTGCCACTCTAAGAGCACCCTCTGCAGCGGCTTTCTTCGCAAGTGCTTCAGACTCCCGCGCTGCTTCTAATTCCTTCATTTTGGTGGCCTCGGAACGCGCGAGTGCCGCTGCAGCTGCGGCTTCTGCCTCGGCCCTAATTTTGGCCTGCGCTGCGTGCTGTGCCTCCTCTGCTAGGCTCGCCGCTCGCGCGGCCTCTTCCGCCGCTGCAGCCAGAGCGGCTTGCTCGGCACGAGCTTTTTCCATCGCCTGGGCCGCCTTCTCAGCTGATTCCTCTGCGGCAGCCACTACGGTAGCAGCTTCTGCAGCCACCATTTTAGTCCCCGCTTCCGCAACCGACACGTGCGCAGCTGCCACCTCCGCTTCCTCACCATCGCTCGCCAGCTCGAGGGCTTTGCTAGCATTCGCGGACGCGTCTTGCGCAGCAGCTACAGCAGCAGCGGCCTCAGACTTCGCGACTGCAGCACTTGAATGGAACTGATCAGATGCGTTACCCGCTTGATGGTTGAAGTTGGTGGGTTCGAAGTTCTCATCGTCACTCGGGGCCACAACACTAGCTGGGGACTGCTCACTACTTCGCCGTCGCCGAATGCGCCGTCGCCGCACTCCTGCTGCACTTTCAGCCGCTCCAGGCACCACCGGTCTCGTTGCGACCGCTGGCGACGACGTTGTTCGCCGAGTGGCGGGAGCTGCAGGAGAGTGAGGTGGCACTTTCAGGCCTGTGACTTGATCTTGCGTCGACCCTCGGTTAATGACGCGGCTAAGGAACTTGTCGCTAGTACTGAGTGGCTCCGCAGCTCCTGATAAGCGGCTCAAGATTAAGTCGCCTGCGTTCATGGCGTCTAACACAGCCTGAAATTTGGCGTCATTTTCTGCCTGAAATGCTGCCTCAGCCTCCTTCGCTTCTCGGGCTTTATCTAACGCTGCCGCAGCTTTTGCCGCTCGAGACGCCCGAGAGTTACCTCGAAAGAGCATGTTGACGAGACGGTTGAGTCGCGTCGCCACGAACACGAATTTTAATAGCTGCAGTATAACTGTCCACAGAAGAAAGTGGCAGTTGGTTAGTCAAACAGGTTCGTATGAGCAACGGGCGTGGGCGTGTGGGCAACTCGCCATCGATGTGGTTCGATATGTTCGCACTTACATTGTGTAGACTGCGCATTAAGCCCTTCGCCTTTCTTTCTTCGAAGAGCCACACCTCGCCTTTGCATGTTTGAGGAGTCCATCCTTGCATGCGACGACACGTGGAGCTTCCGGTTTCCGTTGTAGCTCTGCAAAGCAGTTAACCTCTCCTGGCTCGTAGACGATCGGTATCCTAGACTTCGAGGCACTTGTGGAGACCAGCCGAGCGCCGTGGCTGCGAGCGCAAGGCATACCACCGCACGGCGCGTCATTTTAACTCCGGGGGCGATCTATACACTCAATCTACAACGTGATCACAAATATAAAACGGTTAATGTCTCGATCTCTGAAAATTCTACAGACAGTACTGAATTTTATTGATGATCCATGTGGTTTGGTGTTTTTGAGACAGGCCCCGAAGGGCCGGAATTAGAAGACTAACAGGTAGAGAAGAAAAGCAAAGCAGCGCAAACTAGACCTAAGAAGCTAATCAGGCGCACATGCCCGAGTGGCCATGGAAGTGAT
>Ga0307930_1001358_pt1 | contig 19373 bp, 26 predicted proteins | sample OrgLakmetageno46_FD_203161 | JGI IMG/M metagenome (GOLD analysis project Ga0307930, IMG submission 203161) | Saline water microbial communities from Organic Lake, Antarctica - #46 | ecosystem: Environmental > Aquatic > Non-marine Saline and Alkaline > Saline | place: Antarctica: Organic Lake...
AATTTGGCCAATGCCCCTCTCCCTCCTGAATCATTCCGCACTTGCTTTGTTTGCGCAACGCACGCGCATTCCCACTTCTTCCCGCAGCATTGGCTTCTGTGCCATTTGGGTTTGTATTAGTTCGAGTGTATTAGTTCGGAGTCACTTGTATGTGACATCCCTTACCGGTCTAGCTCTCTCTTTATGTCCTGAACATTTTGCTCTTTCTCGGCAAAATTCAACTTTTCTGCTTTCGTAGCTCGTTACCTTCACCCTTGCCCTTGGTTCGCGCGCCCAACTGGAATTCTTAGCAAGCTCCCACTATATCTTATCCTGTGACCTCGTTGCATATTCTGGTGCAATTAAATTGGGCATGTTACATCTGAGGGCGAGCCGTGTATCGCAGGTGACTCAGCAGTGTTGCGGAATAACCCTATCGAGAACTAGAGAGATAACGGGGATATGTTGAGAATTTGGCTTTCACGTTTTAGGTGAATTTGGGTTATTCCGCAACAAGCAGTAGAAAGGGGCCCAAGCGACGTCGGTCAATTAATGTAGCTATTAGGCCAGCATGTTGATAAATGTTGAGAGACCTCCAACCACTAAGATCCCAAAAGCGAAAGAATGTTTTGGCGCTGTCCGAAATGAAAGGCTTCCTTTCGCAACCTTGGCATGGATATACACCAGGTAAGCCAAGACACAGCAGAGGGCTAGCATAACCCAAGCGCCGGAAATGAAGAACCATCTTCCTTCCACGGTTTCAAGAGGAAATTTGATCCAACCAATGTTATAGAAGCATGGCATTAGACAGTACGTGGCAAGTGCAAGTGCCCCGTAAACTGACGCAAGCAGGAAGTCGAAGTAATGGAGCGAGAATTCACCGTTCTCTTTCTTGCCATCGACCGCTTCTGGGGGAAGATTACTGATGAAGAGCATGATACCGGCCGATGTGACTAGTGCATACAAGTTCAGTGTGGCTGTCGCAGCAACAAAACTTCGAAGTATTATACTTAGGCGTACGTATGCAAGTATTCGCCACACATCATCGTCTAGGGCTGCCCACCTCTCATCAGCGTCTTCCATCTCCGTCTCTCCCACAGAAGTCATGAGGCCGAACGCCAGTGAACTCATGAAAGCTGCGATAAGGGTAATTGTCGCCAATTGCTGAGACAGCTGTGCCACCGCTTTCATTGTTATCTCAGGCATCTGCGACTGTGCGTTCGGGATTTCCTCTAGCGTTAAAGCCGGATTATCAATCTCAATCGGGGTTGTTGGTTTTCCGGCGAGTCTATCCGCGAGCAGCGAGTCGCGTGAAGGTCTCTAACCCAAAGGAGGTGCAAAGAATACGACATTATGACATGAAGTTAGCGCAGCGCCAGTCACAAAAAAGTATGCCATTGGTTTTCACAACACGCCTGGATCACAAATGCACCACATACCATGTTTGCTTCATCAGTCATTTCCGAATCAAATATCAAGTTGTACACAGTGGCAGAGTCTGTATAGTTCAGAGTTTGTTTGTTTGTTTAGACTATGTATCTTTTTTTACTGCGTTTTCATGTCGTGTTGACGTTCGAATCCCCAGTTTTTGCCCAATCAGCAATCAGAGACTTGTTGGTTCAGTCGACTTGTTTCCATGTGAACACGTGAAGACAAGCCCCGCAGGCGACCGCGCCACAGGAGAAAACAGAGGCACGTGCAGAAACAGAGTGCACCCCAATAATTCGACCCCCGAGAGGCTGGCTGAAGCCACAGCTGCGAGCTCACACGTGCTACCGCCAGACGCTCAGTGTCACTGGTCTATATCGCAAGCGCAAAGCCGGCAACGGTGCAAGAAAAGATAAAAGAGATTGAGGCGCTGATTGTTCCTGAGCGGGAGGTAGATCTATTCTTCAGGGGCATTTATCATACAGCGGAGATATTACACCAAAAGGCAACGAAGGCCCAGGCCATGGGGTCGAGCTCTAAACTGGAGTAGAGGCCTTGGGTTAACCTGAGGCAAGGGGGGGGAGGCGAAGTGTTGATTTGGCTGCCGTAGGGGAAGACACGGCTGGCGAAGAAAACGAAATGTAGTCAAATGTCTCTAGACGTTGGGCGGTGGTAGGTGGGGGCCATTTCGATCGTGATGGCTACACGTGCAAAGAGCCGACAGCTCAGGGTATGCACGGCTCAATAATCCTCCCCAAGCCCTACCAGGATCGAATTGCAGACGCTCCATGTTATCATTGAAAAAAATTAGCACTAATTCGAATGAATTTAAGCTCTAATTAAACATAGAATGATATATATAACACATATATGATTGTATGCAGTATGAATTCAGAGGGGGGGTTAAAGAAAATTCTACGCCATTTGAATTATCCCGGGTTCAAATGAATGGCCTAGAGAGCCCTTTTAGTACTAGTACGTTTCAGGGGCAATTAGGACCTTACAGAAATCCTGGGTTTCTCAGAATTAAAGTTAAGGCTGGTATTGGCAGTACTCAAATCAGCCAATTTCGACCGCCTCTATCCTCCACACGTGCACCACCGGAACCCCCAATTTTGATCCCCCCGCTTCGTTAAATGGCTCAATCACTATTAAATAAGCCCATCCCCTGTGTAACTCCCGTAGGTTTGCTAGCTGAAACCGGCGAGGCATCGCCGAGTTCAGTGGCCGCGGCATCTGCCTCCCCGAGGTACATGAAACAATGGTGATGGTGGCGCTGAAGCAGCTCACGAGGGTGGCCGATCACGCTTCCCGCCCCCTAAAGTTGCCGATGTTTCCGTTAAACTTGTGGTGCGCTGAAAATACCTTCTTAGCTGAATTATATAGGTGTCAAAGATTTACCTGGAGCACTCTTTGCCTCCAAACAGGCGCAGGAACCTCACAAATCTAGCTCCCCCAGAAAGATACTCAAAAAGTTTCCTCAAACACGTCGCGCCAAAGAAAACACGACAGCAACAAATTAAAAAGAAGGATCTTGAAGCGCGCACCGGCGTAATTGCAGGGTTCCAAGGACCCAATGCCGGCGCTAAGCGCAAAAGATTTGATGAAGCTACGATGCTGTGCTCAGGAATAAACGTCGAAGTGAAGTCAAAGTTCGCTGAAAATTTTCAGAGCCAACGGTTATTTCGCCGAAATCAACTCTTTCTATTATAACATGTTAATTCGATAGTTATCTCCTTTATATTAAATGGAATTTCGTTCGCTCGTTCGTTCGTTCGTTCGTTGGTATCCGCCCTTGTTTTTTGTACTGTACTACTGCACAGTTCTGTTGTACATGTGCCGCAGACAAGAAAGGGGACCACGGGCACAAAAAGGGTCACGCGCCACGGGCACTACACGGGGCACTCAACTGCGAGCACCTCAAGGCCGCGAACAAAGGGGCACGGTGCTCCGCACTTGTATATACATACTTACATATATATAGTCATATAGCGCCATCATTCGTAATTCGTGGCAAGTTCGTGGTGGTCGTATTTTTTTGTACCTACTAGTACTGTACTACAGCACAGAAACTTTTGAAAGTAATTTCTGACGAGCATTCCGTTCACTCTCTCTCCTGCGCATACCTCGAAGAGTTCCTCAAGCTGTCGTAAGAGATAGCGCACGTAGGCGCCTGAAGCTAGCAGAGCACTCTTTGGGTAATCGTGAACTAATTAATGAGCAGTATCGTGAGTACCATGCTCAGGGAAGGCCACTGGAAAGCGCAGAGGAGAGGGAGCGGCACATGATCGTCGTCGCGAACTATGAAATGAGATGGATGGGGCCAACTGCGATAAAGTGAAAATTCTGCATTTTTATATGTTCCCATTCAAATTTCTTCTCAATTATGAAGTGGCCATGCGACTTGTATCCTAATCATGAACGCGTCAACGAATTGCTTTCGGAAAAATGATACACGTACACCTGTATTGTTATACTTCCTCAAATTACTTAACCTGCACTTTTGCCCCCAACCCGTGCATTGCACGGACACCTGAACTCGTATCTTTCTATATACATACCCCGCGCTCCTGCTGGTTATGATTAGTTATGCGGGCTATATTCCTGCTACTTCGGTTAATTTAGTACTTAGTTATCGCCCCAAAGGACGTGTACGGCGACATGCGTGCACCCGTGCACTTCTTACTCCTTACTTTATACTTAATGCCTATGCCTGTAGCACGTAGCACCGGCTTCTGTGTCATATTCATATGTGTTTGCATAAGCTCGGGTGTGCTAGCGCATATGGACACGCAGCTCGTCGAATCTTTGTGCCCCAGTGACTACTGCGACTGTGTGCGTGTATTCCTTTGTTTTGATTTTGGGAGTGTGTGATCACTGGATCACTGGACTAGGACTGGATATTTCCTTCTGCCTCATGAAATATGGAGGCCTCCTTCTTATTCTTATAGCTAATAGCTAATAGGCACCACATCTCCATCTCCGGCAGTACACCGGGTTTTGTTGCGCTGTAGCGCCTAAATTCTCCTGTAGTAAACCAGTAAACCATACACCGGGAAATGGCACGTATCCACATCGAGTTCGACAAAATTTGCATCGGATTGCAATATCCTTGCGACATGCAGCGCATAGCTAATTCGTTTGTGTTCTCTTCTTGCTCTCTATCTCGATCGCTCACTCGGCGCCGTCCCCGCGGGTCCAGCTGGCGTTCTTGGCCGCGCGCAAGGCCTGCATCCACAGGTCCCGGTCTTCGGCGGTGTCGGACACCAGCCGCAGCTTTTTCTTGCCAGCCAGGCCCATTTCAAAGGGGAACTTGCCGCGGATCGAAGGGTTCCGGCTGGCTTTGTCCGAGGGCTCTAGTTCCACGAGGCTCGACATTTGCCCGACGTCCACGCAATTGAGCTGTTTCTGCTTCAAGTTGCCCCCCGAGCCTTCCTGCAGGAAGTACCGCAGCTTGCCGGCTTCGGGGTCCATCAAGAACCAGTACCGGGTGTACGAGTTGAAGACGCCTTCGCTGCGGAGCTGCAGCCAGCCGCTGTGCACTTGCAACCCCGTGACTTTGCCGATTTCAGCCAAGCTCAGCTGCTTGTCTTGCAGATTGGCTTCGGCCGACATGAGATGCAGCTGACGCACCAGGCCGTCCTGAGAGAATGAAAGAAAGTGGAATGTAAGGGTAACGAAGGAGTTGATCAGTGATAAATATGCAGCAATTTCGGTAGTAGACTAGAGATTCAAAACAGAAAAAGATAGGGGCATGGCGTAGGACAAGAGAAGGCAGTCAACTCAATTTCGCACACCTGATTCATGGCACGGAGAGAATACTCCAGGTAATTGACGAGGAGGTCCGACGGCGAGAAAGACTGCAGGCAAATCTGAAGGAGGTCCAAACCTTTGGCTTCGGAACTCGGGTTAGGGTTCGCCGTGACCTAATATCAACGGTGGTGGTATCGTGGCAAAAAAAAATGAAAGGAGGGAGTTATGCATGTACGGACACACGTACGGGCACACATGTATATCACCAATCATAGAGCGGAAAAAAATAAACAAAATTATAGTGAAATGTGTGGTCAGAAGCAGCCGGGGCGAGAAAAAGAGATGGAAAGAGGGAAGAAAAATAAATTCGTTCACGGTCTCTCTCGTTACGGGGACACGCATGAACAAATCCATGAAGATTCGAAAGTAACAAAAGGAAAGTTGGTCCAACCTGCTTGAGGAGAATGCAGTAAATTTCATCTTTCAGCACGGGGTATTCCAGCGCGACGCGAAGAATTTCTTGAGCGAGCATCGACGGGTAGCTGAAGGTAATGTCCCCCATGTACCCCTGTACGCACTGCCAAATTTGTTTCACGAGCTTCTTTACTTCCAAATCGTTTTGCTTCGCGTTTTTCGGCACCTGAAAGACACACACAGAAAAAAAACGTAAAATGGAATTGAGAAGAATATTAATAAATTAAAACACAGATCACAGGAAACAAATAAATGCGCATAGTACAACAAGTCATTTTTTTTCATTTTTCGTTGCGTTTGATAATTTTAACTCACCAGTTCCATGATGGTGAGCGAAGTGTGCAGTTTCATGCACCATTTGAGCATGCCTTCCGAAGATTCCGTGCATTTGAAGCCCATCGAGCTTGACGCGCGCCCGTAATCCTCCGGCTGATATCGAAGAGGGATAAAGAGAGTGGCAGAAGGTGAAAGTGGGTGTTTGTGTGCGTAGATAGAGAAAAAGGGAGCGAACTTTTCTTGACTTCTTTTAAAAGGCAATTTGTGCTATGTGAACAAAGCCCTTCACACCAATACCCTAATATGTGCATCTCAATATGACAACAACAATCTCCCCCCCACACACACACACATGCACACGCCCGCGCTCACCTTGCGGAGGCCCGGGTAGTACGGCAGCGCAAACATGTCACCGGCGTTCTCAAAGAACATGTCCTTCATCGCCATGGTGATGTCGGTGACTCGGTCGCTCCGCCCCAAGAACAGGAACAAGCGGTGAGCCTTGCTCAAAAAGGCCTTCTCTGACCCCGCCAGCAAATACTTGCACAGACCCACGTCGTCACTGTCCACCGAGCAAGCGTTGCACTCGTCCACCGCCGCCTGTCAACGAAAATGGAGAAAAAGGGTTGAAATTAAAAAAAAAAGTGGAGTGGAGAAGAAAAATGAGATTTCAAAAAAGATGACAGACAAAGAAGAGGAACGGAACTTTATTTTGGGCAAACATGGCTGAGATTTGTTCATCGCACAAAGGTACATTCAATTCTCATTGCATACGAATATTACCTGAATGACACGGCGGTCGAGCTGTTGCCAAGCATTATGCGCCACGTTACACGCCTTCGCCACCACTGCCTCTCTAGCAATGGCCTCATCCACCTTGGGATTTGTCCACCCAAGCACCCGAGCTCCTTCAATCGCGCGCTGCAGCTTTACAGGGCTGCGAGTGCCGGTTTCCGCGGTGGCGTCGATGAGGTTCTGTTTGGTTTGCTTGATGTCCGCGTGTACTGCGCGCGCGTTGGTGACGACGTCCCGCACCTGTTTTTAGAATATGAAGAGATGCAAATGGAAAAAGAAGAGCGCGGTGACGGAAATCACTAGAGGAAGAGGAATCAAGATGGTGTCGGAAATTAAAAAAAAAGAAAAGAAGTCGCATGCAGAGGAGACCGAAAAAAAATAAAATCAAAAAGGTCAAAATCACAAGGTCAAATTTGTACAACACGAAAATACTCCAAATTCATATTGATTCATTACCTCTTGGTCTTCGTGGTAGTCGAGGCCCAGCTGCTCGGCTTGGAACAGCGAAAACTCCAGCCAATCCTCCCATTGGTTCTTGGTGGCCTCGATGAGCTTTTCCTTCACGTCCGACATCACGCTCCGCTTCAAGAGCAGCTGCCGCGCTGACGTCATGTCGTCGAGGTCCACCTCGTGGAGGCCTAGAATAGAATAATATCGAGAATAGAATGGAACAGCAAGAAGATCAGGTACGGTAAAAGTGGATAGTTGTAACCGTGAAAGTGGAGTGCGCGCACCCAGAGAGATTGGCATACACAATCACCATAACGCCCCGTCATCACTCACCTTCCACGTTGGTGGCTTCCAGGAGCAGCTTCTGAATGCCGTCCCACGCCACCCGAGCTTCCGCAAACTTGCTCGACTCGGTGGTGTCGCCAATCGCCAGTGCCCCCTGAACTGCGTCCCGCAGTTTCGCCACGAAGAGGGCGGCGCGGAGCAAAGTTTGGTTCTGGGGCTGCAGCAGGCGAGTGGCATCGGCAACGGCCCGTCCTTTGGCGGTTTGGTGAAGCGTGTCCGCGAGGGATTGCACCGATTGCGCTGCCACCTATAGAAGAGAGGGAAAGGGAAGAGAGGGGAAGAGGAAAGAGAAAAATTGAATGAGTGCCTTCACGCGGAATATCAGTGAAACTGACTAACAGATATAGAACAAATGTAGTGAGCGTGTGTTTTTTTCTGGTCCTTTCTACATGTGCCAGCAAATTGTTTTGCGACATTTTGTGTCCTATTGGCAGGTTATATATAGAAGTAGCAGCACACCTTGAGCGGCCCAGTGTTGATGCTTTCCGGCAAGATTTCATCCACCGGTTCCACTAGCTGCCCACTGTGCAAGGCCGAGTGCAGCAGCTGGCAGGTGGCATGCTCTCGCTGAATGCTCGCCAGACAAGCTTCAAGCTCGGTGCGTGCCGCTGCACCCACTGGACCGTATTTGGTGCCCACCTTTACGGGTTATTTTTGGTACACGTAGTTGAGTTAAGGCAACAATAGCAAAGATGAAGGAAAAACAGACGAGACAAGTCCATGGAAAACGTTGATTGAAAGAATGCATTCAGTACTAAAGCAGCCATTTTCCCCTCATGCCCCTCCCCATCTCTTTGCCACTATCCCTCTCTGTCTCTTGCACACCGTCTCTTCTACATGAAGCCCCCAAACCCAAACACACTTCTAGTACCTCCGCCAGCGCCGTCAGCGCTTCGTTGGCCCGAGCTTCGCTGCACGGCACTTCCTTGAGCGCATGGAACGCGCTGTCGATCGCCAAGGCACAGTAATGCTTGGCTGACACCACCAGCTTGAGGTCCGCTTGGAGTGCGGCGCGCACTGCTTCCAGTTCCGCGGCTTCCATTGGCGATAGGCCCTCGGCGTTTGTGCTGCCGCTCAAGAGCGCTACCGACGCCCGCACTTCACCCCCAGGAGGTGGAGGCGGTGGGGCACGGTTCGCCCCACCACCACTCGCAGCAGGCGAAGACGCACTTTGGTCGTTGAGCATGTCGCCGAATAACTCCTTGGCGTCGTCAACGAGAGGCGCGCAGCGCTCCCACGCAGCATGGTCCGGCTTGGCAGAAGCAGCCAAAAGGTCACCACCACTGCCACCGGCACCGCCGGGGCCTCCCGCCGAGTGCTGTTGCTGAAGAGAGGATTCCAGCGTCCGCATGCGAAGCTTCATGATGCCCGCGCTAGGGCCCTTGCGGTTGGCGGCGGGCGCGCTCTCATTGGTGGCGTTGTTGTTGCCACTCTTGTTGTCGGCACTGAAGACGGTGGAAGCGTTAGAACCCTGAAAGGAAAAAAATGACAAAAAAAGACCAAAGACGTCAGAGAACGCAATCATATATGGACTTGGAACTCAACAAAGAGGTTTGTTTTGGAAAGCTTTCAAGGTATTATCTCCTTCGCTTGAAAATTGCAGTAGGACAAGACCAAAGTGTCTTCTCGAACACCTATATTTTTTTAAAACATCTTTACCGGGCGATTTTTGCCGTGCACGGCTTCGTAAATCGCGTCCACGTAAGTGGCCCGAAGTTTGAGGGCAAAGAGGCCCAGTGGCAACAAAGCAGCACCTCGAGCAGTGCGGCAGGTGGCGTCGGTCAGATTCTCATTGGCCACTGCTCCGTTGCCTGCCAGCAGCTGCATCACCGACCGCAGGCGCAAGTCGGGAAAGCCTTGCAGCGCCTACATGTGCAGGAGCAGCAGTAAGGAGAGCGAGGCGCATGAGAACATAGCATAACGGAACGGAATGCTTGAAGTAAACATTTAACGGACATCAGCAGAATTTAAAGAACATCTCTGCCCGTTCGAATAAACCAGCATCGCATTGCAACCGCCTTTTTTTCCTTCTCTTCAATCGCCTGAATTTATATTTCTATAGTCTTAATTTTCGATCATGGATCACGCACCTTGCCGGCGTCATCGTTCGGATCCGACTCCACGCCATTCGGCAAGGCTGCGGCGGCTGCGGCGCTGCTAGCCGCCTGCACATAGGCCTGGTTTTCTTCGGCGGTGGCTGCCTTGTATTGGCGTGGGTCCCCCGCGACAAGGGCATCATTCTCCAACACCATGGCCAGGCAACTCAGCGCGGCTTCTTCGGTCTTCACTTGCCGCAAAGCCTCCTGGGCCGCTTTTTCTTCCGCGGCGCAGAACTGCTCGCCGTATTTGGGTTTCAGCGACTGGCAGTGCTGCAGCGCTGCTTCGAGGCTGGCGCAGTCAATTCGCGGCGTTTCAATCGCTTTGCGAATGGCCAGAAGCGCAGCCAAACGCTCGGTGAATTGATCGTAGAGGGCGTGAAGAGCTAGCGCGACGGGACCGTCGAATTCGAGTTCTTTGGCCGCAAGGCACACGTTCACAAAGTCATCGTCGACCTTTGATTTGAGAAGAAAAAAAAAAGACCGAATGTATGCGTGTTACAGATGAGTACATGTTTGTGGATGGTGATTGAAAACGCATGAATAATGTGTACTTTTGAATGCACGTCCCTGTATGCGCTGTGTAGGCGTGGGCAATATTTTAATGATATTAACATAACCATTCTCATGTTAGACCTGATCGATGGTGCGGCTGCTCATTTCATCGATGGAAGCCGCGACTTTGCGGCGCTTCAAAATCACTTTGAACTTTTCTTGCATCGCCTTGTGCTCCAGCACGCGAAAAGGGGCCTCGTCGGAAGCTTTCAAAAGCTTTTCCACTTCATCGACCTTCAATATAGGGGGCGCGACATGTTAAAAAGATGAGGATAAAGTGAAAGAACGCATGAAATAGAAGTCTTGAAAAGCAGGACTTCGCACAGAACGCTGAATATTCACAATGAAAAACATCAAACTAACGCAAACTAGACTTCAGTCGACGTTTTAAGGACGAACGCGCGCCATACAATCCTACATGTACCTCATCCTGGTTGTCGCCCGTGTAGGACATGGCGTGCCGCAGTTTCGCCCGCAAATCGTTCATGGTTTTCGCGATTGCTTTGCCTTGCTTCATGCGCGCCATCGACTGAATGCGAGCTGCCGCTTTTCGCTCCACGTCCGCACGCACCTGAACAAGCAATAGAAAGACATAAGCGACCACGGAATGAGATCGCTGAAACGTTGGTGGAGATCACTGAAACTTCGACGTGAGGTACACCAGAGATAAGAGTGTAGATTAAATCAAAGAAGAAGATGCAATCTGACATAGTACAGCTCGAAAAAAAAAAAGCTTCGTCTCTCTGGTGTAATCAACTGAAATTCATCAAAACTCATTACCAGGGTGATGGCTTTGTTCACGTCGGTGCGCCAGAGCACCATGGTCTTGCCCATCAGGCACTCGGCTGGCATGCGCGCCAGGCCCGGCTGTTGCGCCAACACTTGCAGGAGCACCTCGCACGCCGCGCGCGGGTCCTAATGTAGGAACAGCATTTAAGGCAGAAAATGAGAGCACGAATAGCACGCATGAACTGACGAATGGAGGGTTGAATGAGAAGATAACTCCAACACGGAACCAAACATTATTTTTGTGACCTTGGGAACAGCAGGGGCATCCGGTTCCATGGCAAGTGCTTGCAGAGGCGACTGATCGGGCGACAGGGACGCCAGCGTCTTGTACCGCCGGTAAAACGACGCATGGGCCAGCCGGCTGGGGTAGCCCTGGCGACGGATGGTGACGGCTTCGAAGACGCCTGAGCAGCGCAATTGCTCGTGGGTTTGTGCGCCCTGAAAGTACAGGGGCCGCTTGTCGGTGTTAGGCTTGATGCACCGGATGAAGTTGGACCGGGTCTTGCCCAAAGTCGACATCAGATCGTCAACCTTTTGATATTTAAAAAAAAGAAGAAAACGAGAAATCAACGTACAGAGTTCAGACAGAAAGACAAGCAATGAAGTCAGTAGCTCTGTTCTTTTCTTTATTTGTGCTCTAAAATGGTTGTTAGTATCTCGCTGCAATAGTAAAAAGTAATAAACAAGAAGGAATCACAAGAATCATTCTTCTTGGTGATGATACTTGTCTCACTCTGGTCCTTTAAACATCTCCTACTGACCTGGCGGCGGAAGAGGGCGCCTTGGGTCTGCACCGCTTTCTTGGCACTGCCCCCACCGGTGTTGCTGCCGCTCGAGCCCATGCGCCGAATCCGCGAGTCACCGTTGCCTTTCGAGTCGGCGCTTGACTTCGCAGCGGTCCCGCCCGAGGAATCCTAACAAAGAAGTACATAGCAGAGAAGGATTTTGTAAACAGAGTGAGTAGAGCACGAAGATGAAAAGTTGAGAAGGATATGAAAGGTGCGCATGTTCAGACGAGGAGAAAATAGGTCCGTGATTGCATAACTCATAATTACCGGAAGAGCAAAGATTTTGGACACATGCACGTTGGTGCTGGTTTGAAGAACTGCCACAATATCTGGCGACAGCTCGTCCTTGTTTTTCTGCAGAAATCCGTCCACCGCGTAGGTCACCGAGCCCGCATAGTGCAACACCCCAAAACTGAAGCGGCTGGCGTTGCCCTTGGGGCGCTGGTAGCGCTTGTGCTTCCTCTCATGGTTTTCCCCCAGCTTGCGCAGGAAGGTGTCGTCAGTAGTCCGAGGCAGAATCACTTCTTCGTCGAGCAGAGGCAAAATCCCGGTGGGCTTCTTGTCGATCAGGTCCAGCACGTCCTAATATAGACACATGTTTTAATTGGCTGAGAAGATGCATGCAATGGGAAACATCATATGAAGCACAAAAAAAAAGGGGAGGAAAAATCATGTCAACTAGACGGCGAAAAAGGAAACAATGTGAACGAATATAATTTATAGGGCATTTGAGGTGTCACTCTCGAGAGCGTTCCGTTGCGAGAGAATCATAGAAAAGGCACGAAGAAAAAAAAGTGCGCGGCTTGATACTCCCTTCCAAAAAAAGAAGAAAAGCGAGGAGCAATGAATAATAGTCAAACAAAAAAAGTACACCTGGTTGTCAGCGAACAGAACAGGGTCAAAAGGTACGCCTTCAGCCCGGTAAGCGTCTTCTTCAGCCCGGAAAGTGGACAAGTTAAAGAGCTGCTGGAGCCTGCGTGTGTTCACGAGTCATCGAAGGCAGGACAAGTCAAGCAGAAGAACGGGGCAGGTTGTCCTAAGCTGAAGGAGGTCGGAAAGACGGAGCATGCAAAACAAATCCACCGCGCACAATTCAAAAATCGCTGCACTTTACACCACTACGTCTGCCCTTTACACGATCAACGCACCGCTCGTTGGCGTAATTGATGCACAACTGCTCGAAAGAATTCTTTTCGAAAATTTCAAACCCGAAAATGTCCAAAATGCCAATGCTTTTGGTACCCTCCCACATTCCATTGCTGCCGGCGGTCGTTTTCTTGCCGACAATTCCGTTGCCAATGGACGCTTGCGCAAATTCACCGTTGTAAAACCTAGGAAACACGGGGAAAAGGGACAGCTCATTTGCCGTGAAGACGTTGATACAACGAATAAAGTAAAGTGTGTAGAAAACTCAAAAACATTTCCATGATGAACTCTAGAAGAAAATGAAGGTGGAGATTTTTTATTCAAAACCTCTCTTGACTGATTTCGCCCGCTTTGAGTGCTCTCGCGAGGCGCACGATCGATCGCTGAACTTTCGCCCAATTCCCGACGGCTTGCGTGGCCTTGTTGATACGTGCCACCACCCAGTCGAAATTGGCGCTGTAAAGCGCTTTCGCCAGCGCGTCCTGTTCGTTTGAAATGGAAAAGGATGAGGGATCGTAGTCGTTTGCGCCGTAACATTGGGCATGCCTTATTAGTACCTCTAGCAATTCTTCAAAAGAATTCACGATGGTTTGGAGCATCAGTTCAATTCAATGCCTGTGCACTCGCGTTCTCATTCCTTGCAGCACGTTTTCTCCTGAAAGTACCTTGGAGTCCGAGGCCTGCTCAGGCGTTTGTTGAATTTGTTGCACTTCCCCGCGAATCACCAGCTCGCGAGTGGTGAGCACGCGCGTCAACTGCTCAGTGGTTAAGCCCATAACCTGGTGTGCAGGGGGGGGAGAATGTGCAAACGGTAAGGAATAAACCTGTGACCATGCATCGCGCTTATATGCTAGCACGAACACCTCCTCGCAACACAAAAGCCATATTAGACATATGACTTGACTTAAGGCAAGCATAACGACCCAATCTCACCCTGTCTTGGGGTCTCTCGTACCTCACACGCTTTGTGCAGTGCCTTCACCACGGTTTCGTCCTCCATCACCACTTTGGACCCACCCGCAAACCCGCTCTTCTCTTCGAACTTCAGCTGGCCCAGCAACAAGACGCTGCAGGTCAAGGCCAGGGTGTTCTGGCGCTCGCCGGGGTCCAGACCCAAGTTCACCTTTACAGGGAGGGAATGAAGGAAAAACGAAAAAAAGGAGCGCGCACGCGATTGAGCATAGAATGAAAGGCGGCAACGGGGAAAGCGAAGAAAGCAATGCGATGCCAAAACAAAACAAAAGCTTCGACTACAGGCCACACACTTAGAACCAATCCGGCATCAATCTTTCACCATCTTCCGATTTATCAGACATTGAATTAGCTCCTTCTCACCAGGGCCGCATATAGATCGGTCATTTCTTCCAAATCATCCACCCCATCCACGACGGTGCAGCCGGTGCCTGCGAGATAAGGGTATGCTTCCGCGCTCAGGCCTAGGCCCGTCTTGTCCCATTGCAGCGCTTTTCGCTTGGAAATCGCACCGCGGACCTGACATGTAAAAAAGAAATGATAAGAAAACAATGTTATAAGAGTTAGTCAAGAGGTAATGAAATGATTAGGAAAGTTAGAAGAAAGCCAGGCGTAATGAAAAAAAGTAGAACAATATGATCTTCAAAAGGAGAAAGAAATAGACTCAGCATGGAGACGGTGCTCACACAATTCATGAATCGTTTTTCTCACCATATTAGTGGCGTTTCCAAAAGCATCCGGCTTAAAAAAAAAGAAGGAAGAAGTGAAAGGCAAACAAGTTAGCGATTCAGCATTCGATGCGAGAGGGAGCAAAGCAAAGAAAAGCAAGCACATACGACAACGAAGAAACCATTTTCCAGACTCAACAAAACACCAAACACTGGTATAGCGCAGTCGTCAAATTTTCTTCTGCCATTTCATCGAACGATTGTTTATTTGAAACCTTTACTTACTTCTCCCGGCTGCAGTTGCGTGCTAGCACCGCGGCCGCGGCCGTCGCCCGAGGCAGGATAGCCCTCCAAGGCTTGCTTCAGTTCGTTGCCTAGGGCGTTGGGGTCATAGTCTTGGTGGTCGGGGTTCAAAGCCTTTTCGGCTCCGGCACACAGCTAGTACATGCGCAGCAAGAGCATTCAATATCCAGAGTTTGTTTATGTTAGCACACAATAGCAACGCAGGCTGACCGAATGAAATGAAGAGAGCAAACAATAGATAATCAACTGTCATCATGAGCAAAGAATTCGCTAAGCTAGACTCGTCATCGTTGATGTAAATGCCCATGCCAACCTGGTAGAAAACGTGGAAACTGCGCTCGCGCGGGCCAGCCTGCACGATGCGCGTCTTTTCCAGCAAGTAGTGCTGCGTGTCACACCTTTCAAATTTTTGGATAAGATAACAAAAGCAGTATTTATCAGAAATAAAAGTAAGCGAAGAAGAATTAAAAAAATCAAGCGCCAAATTAACGAGCACAAAATCTAATGATGCTGAAGCTGCAACTTTTAGCCATTCGACAGTCTAAGAACAATAATCTTACCCCACGATTTTGCCCCGGCCGTCAAAGCGCAGCTGCACAAACTTCCCGAACCGAGACGAGTTGTTGTTGCGCAAGGTCTTGGCGTTCCCAAACGCCTCTAAGATGGGATTCGCCGCTAAAATACGCTGCTCGATCATGCCGGACTCCGAGCCTGTGACACAGGTGAAAGCACCGAAAAAAAGAAAAAATGGGCGCATCCATCAAAGGAATGGGTTAACGAGGTAGCTATATGGGAAATCTGGCCACCAATTACGACCCTTCTGATATATCACAAACTGATTCAAGTACTAAGGGCAATTACTCTTATTGATTCCTTACCGGCAGCTTCGGAAAGAAACGACAAGACGAGTTTGGTTGCCTCGGTTTTTCCAGCGCCGGACTCGCCGCTGATGAGAATCGACTGATCCAAATGGGCCTCGCTGGGAAAACAACGACAAAGACAATTAAGGACACGCAAATTATTCGCCACATGAATCAAAGAAATGTGGGGGACATAAATGCCATGATTGAGAGAGGAATAGTCGCTAAAGTCGACGGAGAAAAGTCTCCCTCCCTCCTTTGCACGTGTGAATTGAAGCAGACCTGTCGATGAGGCCGTGGTACGCGGACGCAGCAACTGCGTACACGTGAGGCGGCATTTCGGACGGCTGCAAATTGAGAAACTCTTGCAGCACTGCGGGCGTGTACAGTGGCAATTGCTTGAACGGGTTCACCTGTCAGTTTGACGAGGGGAAACGTAGGTAGTGTAAGTAATTGGCATCATATTCCAACACAAAAAGAGAGGTTTCATCTTCAATTAAACTGCGATGCTCTGATGGAGCTCAGGAATCTTTAACGTATGCATACCGAGATCAGGATGTCGCCAATGTTGGTGTAAATGTTGTCCGTTGAATAACGCACGCGCAAGGCCTGTTTAAAAAAAAAAACGAGGACAGATTCGGAAAAACACGCTTATTAGAATAATACCTATACATGAGAAAAAAGAAAGGTGCTGACTGCACTCCTTTGAATCAATGCCGAACCGGCTCCTCGCACTCCTGTCAGTACAGCTTGTCTGTCTCACCTGAAGGATGCTCGGTTCGTCGATTTTGTCCAACATGACAAGGTCGTCGGGCGCTTGGTGCAATTCGGAGACATCGTCCAGGACCCCCACCTGGGGAGCGGCGGAAGAGGCGCACACACATACATTCAACGAGGACACAAGGGTGAAATCTAGACGGTATACTAGTATTGTATACATGCTTGCGTTTTAGCGTACTGTGCGCATCGCTCTTAAGGAAGAAAAAGCTTGCAAGCCCGTCGCTTTCGTAAACCGAACAAACCAAATGGAGTGATAATGTTGAAGCCACGCCCTGCCTCTCTACCCACCCAACAAGGCACGTTTTTCACGCACTCTCCTTCTCCATTAACTATTTATTAATTGCTGCCATAAATCCATATCCAGCACTCTTACCAGTTCGTCTGGCTCGAGAAACATGGACTCCCCGTGCGCAGTGCGCACTTCCATTTTGCCACCCGAAACCTGCGCCGAAGAGTAATACATTATTTGAGTCCCCACAACCCCACAAAATAGCCCATACAATATGATAAATTACACTAAAAGGCGAATGAATTATAGGAATTTCAAAGCTTGGACAGCTCTTGCAGTCAGTTAGCCTTATTGAGACACGTCGAAAAGAGTGTGGGCGTGGGTAGCTAGCTCTAGGAAGAAACGTGACATGAAAGAGTGCTACAAGGAAATGATCTCAGCGATGAAAATATTATAGGCACACTATCATTCTCTCGAGGTCAGAAAGAGCCCATGCTTTCCCAGGAGATGCTCATTTGGCTAAAGATTTCATTTCTATCATTAATCGTGAAGATCGCACCTCTTGCACAAACTCGACGGCCTCGAAAGCCTCTGTCTTGCTCTTAATCCATGCGTACGACATGATGAAGTTTGGAGCCCCAGCTCAGTGCAGCTTCAATCCCACGCTTCTCGCAACTATCCACGGAAGGGGTGCGGGCCCTTTGGTCAAGAAAAGGTAGTCCAACTCAACCTCGGCGGCCTCGGCGTGTTGGCGTGGGGGCTTCTGTCTGAAGAGCTGAAGAGATGATCCCGATCGACTGAATTTCCCTAATACAGTACCAAGAAAATTGAATTTCAGGTGTTCGCGTGTTCAGATTACATGGATTGATGTAGATGAACTCGTGGTCACATGAAGGCCCATAAGGGTTTGGATTGCGCGTAATTAATCCTCAAAGCTCTTTGCCTACTCCGCTGATCCTCATTTGAACGAGTTACCAGTTGGCAAGCATTGTTGGCATCGAGCCACCAGAAAATTGTTACAGCGCCAGTTTTTATGGATGGTAGAATTCGGAAGTACGACGGCAGCTGCGTGGCATATCGAGGGCAATCCCTCCTTTCAAATTGCTTCCCCAGCAATCTCGCACCGGGCTGAATGCGGGTCAAAATGCATTTGTGGACAATGGAACAGAACGAACGAACGAATGAATGAGCGACGAAAGTGTTGGTTACAACCGAAGGATTTCGCGATTTTACGGCATCGTAGAACTCAACCAAAAATGTAGCCGCCGCGCACACAACAAAGCTTGTCCCTGTTCCTGCCCTCGTAATGTCATTATATTTCTGTGCGCTCGCATTCGTACTCCCTGTAGAATGCGCCCGTGCTCAGCCTCAATTGATTTTGTCTTCGATCTGTTGTTGTGTTGCCACCTCCATCATTTGCACCTCTCCCATGCAGGTCGTTTCTCGCACGCATCGCTCCTCGTGTGGCCCCCGTTGCCCGCCCGGCAAAGTAAGTCAGAGGCAGCTACTGAAATTTTAACGTTTTCATTAGCTCGAATTTTTGGTGTCATGCCCAGGAATCAACGCTGCTTCATATCTGAAGATTTTTAATTCTTTGATTGTGTCACGCTTCATGATCGCCGCTTACTGGTGCTAACGCACAACGCCTGCTCCTCACTGTGCCCCATTTCACTTCATTTCTACTCCCTATACAGCATTGCGCCCGCAAAGCGCGCTTTGAGCGGCGGACCTGCGGGAGCGCCTTTCAAACAAAAGACCGCCGCGGTTCGTTTTTACCCTTCCATCACAACAACCAACGCCCCGTCCGTGCTCCGCTATCACCGGACCTGTGTCAATTTGTCCTGTACTTCTCTCTTCGATCCCTGGCTGTGTGCTTCTAAACTTGTTTTGAGCCTTTGCATGATTGCCTGCGTTTTTTTGCTATGTTTCTGCCTCACTTTAATTCCTTGATGCCCTCGACGGTTCTCTCTTGCCTCGCACACCCCTTCAGGAAATCTGGCTTTCGGATCCAGGCACCTACCCCATTGGCATCATCATTGGCGGCGCAGTGATCTTCTGCGCGTCGTACTACATTCACAAGTGCGTAATCAGAGTTGTAAAGCTCCGGGGAAAGAAGAGAGGGAGGACGGGTAGTGGGTGTGTTCGGCACGAGCCTCGGAGCCTACTTTCGACTATCTGTCTCAAGCGTTTACCTGTTTCTAACTCACTGTTCAACACAATTAACTCTGCTGCAGCTTGGCGACTAACCCAGACATCCGCATCGACAAAGAGAAGCGGAAGTACGCCACCATCCGCACCTGGGGCCGCACCGAGTGGGGCCACCACTAGATGCACGGCATGTGATTTGCTGCCATGTTAGGGAGTAGCACCGCGAGATGAAAGCACTTTTCGCTCTCATCGGCGACGTGCGCTTGATTTGCGTCCACCTCAGAAGTCAAGGAACAGTTTGCCTTGAATTCATTCTGCGGCCTTGCCCGGGTTGTGGCGCCTGAAATACTTTTAGTTAACTCCTATTTCCTGGTAACTTCGCGTTTATATTCTTATTCCAAGATTATACGTTCTACGTTCATACGAAGACAATTACAAAGAGAAGTATAAGCCGCCGATCGCAATGGCTACCCCTTGCGGTGGCGTTGGGAGGACTGGGGCTAAGCTGGGTGTTAAATGCACATTGGACTACGGACTAA
>Ga0307930_1001360_pt1 | contig 19343 bp, 13 predicted proteins | sample OrgLakmetageno46_FD_203161 | JGI IMG/M metagenome (GOLD analysis project Ga0307930, IMG submission 203161) | Saline water microbial communities from Organic Lake, Antarctica - #46 | ecosystem: Environmental > Aquatic > Non-marine Saline and Alkaline > Saline | place: Antarctica: Organic Lake...
ATAAAATACTTTTGAAAGGCGGAAAAGAAGCAAACGAAAGCAACATTAAACTAGTACAATGTTGGCATCAAGCTTTAGCTGAAAACAAATTAGATAAAGATTGGATTACTTTGATGCAAATGAACCGCCAAGAAACCCAATCTTTCTTGATGAATCCATCTCAAAAACTAGATTTAATAGTCCCACGCGGTGGAGAACGATTAATTGATTTTGTGAAACAGTACGCTAAATGTGCAGTTTTAATAAGCGGTCGAGGAAATAACTTTTTATATGTTGCAAAAGATGCGGATTGGAAAAAGTCAATAGAAGTAATCGTAAATGCAAAAACAGATAAGATTTCAGGTTGTAATGCTTTAGATAAGGTATTGATAGATGAAAACATTCCAAATTTTGAAGATAAAGTTAGGGAACTTTCCGAGACTTTAAAAAATCTGAAAGTCGAATTACTTACAGACCAAAAAGTTTCAGAAATAATCTCGTCTGATAATACTATTGAAGATGAGCAGGTGTGGTATGAAGAATTTCTAGCGATGAAAATGGTGTTGGCTTCAACAGCATCTCAAGAACAAGCTATGGAAAAAATAAACACCTATTCTGGTAAGCATTCCAGTTGCATCATGACAGAAGATAAGGACAAAGCAAAACTCTTTATGGAGCAGATTGATAGTGCAGCGGTATACCATAATGCATCCACTAGATTTACAGATGGAGGTCAAATGGGTGTAGGCGCAGAATTAGCTATATCTACAGATAAATTACATCATCGTGGTCCACTTGGTTTAAAGCAATTGGTTACCAATAAGTATTATGTATTTGGAGATGGGCATATACGGAAATAATTAAACTAAAAGTTGAATAATAGGCTAACTAGAGAGTTATAAATAACTTTTTAGTTAGCCTATTATTTTTTCATATAATACAGAATTGGGACCATTTTTTAATTTATTCAAATAAATAATTCAACTTATTGAAAGGTGGAATATTTTTAAATTAATTTTTCTAAGGCTTATTTCAACCTATTTTGTAATTATTAAACAGCTTTTTTTAGGAATCTGCTAAGTTTTTAGAATTAAAATTATATATTTGAAAACATTAATTTTAATCAAATTTTTAATCTTATGAGACAAAAGTATTTATTAATGTTTACGCTCTTTTTAGCGTTTACATTCACAAATTACGCACAAACGCCCATCATTACGCATGTAGTTGATGGTACTTGTGGTAGTGACGCCAAGTTTGTAGAGCTCTACATTTCAGGAAGTGTAGATTTAAGTGAGTACAAACTAGTTCGCAGATCAAATGATGGTACATGGGCCGACGATGGCGCGGATATTGATTTATCAGCATTTGGAACCAAAACTGACGAGTTTATTTATGTAATCCGAGATTTAGCTACGCTGAATACAGAATTTCCCTCAGCTGGAATTGATGTTGATAATTCTATAGTTAGTGGCAGTGTCTCCCATAATGGAGATGATTCTTACAGAATTGTTGAAATTGCTGGAGATGTGGTTATAGATCAGTTTGGAGCTGATACGGATGGTACAGGCGAACCTTGGGAATATGTAGATTCTTGGGGAAACAGAAATAATGAAGCAGGACCAAATCCTACTTTTGATATTTCTGAATGGACCTTTAATGCGCTTGATGCATTAGACGACACTGGGATATGTAATAGTGATCCAGATGCAGTGCCACCAGTAGTATATCCACCATTAGAAGATACGGTTACTACTTTGGGTTCTTACCAAGTTGCATCAGCTGGAGAAAATGGGGAAATTTGTTCAACTGCTTTTGTGGTAGACCAAATACCTTTTAACGATTCTGGAGATACAGCAAATACGGGTGATAATTATTCAGAAACGGATAGACCTGTAATTGATAATGCTCAGGTAGCCACAGGAAATGGTTCAGGGTTATATTTAAATGGTAATGATACCGTTTATGAGTTTACCCCTGCTACTGATGGAACTTTTACTTTTGAGCTTAGTAACCATGTTACATGGGTTGGGTTTTGGTTGTTTGAAGGTTGTGAACCTTTTACTAATACAGTAGCTTATCACTTAGGAAGTAGTTCAACAGGAAGAACTTTTTCAGATTTGAGTCTAACAGGTGGGGAAACTTATTATGTGGTTATTTCTACTTATCCAACTCCACAGACTACAACTTATACATTAGATATTACTCAAATAACATGTCCAGCGCCTTCAGATTTGGTTAATGATTTGGTAACAACTACTTCAGCTGATTTTTCTTGGACTGCGGGAGCATCAGAAACTGGTGGTTATGAATATGTAGTAATGCCTGAAGGTTTAAATCCAATAGATGATTTTGCAGATAATGTTGATAATGGAACAACAGCTGCAGGGGTAACCACAGTATCATCAACTGGTTTATCACCTAATACTGCTTATGATTTTTATGTTTTAGCATTGTGTGATGCTGGTGATACAAGTGATTATGTTTCAGTATCCTTTGAAACACCTTGTTCGGCATTTACACCAGATTATTCAGAAGATTTTGCTTCGTATGTGCCAGATTGTTGGGAAGTAGCAGGAGCAGGAGATCCTACAACAGGACCATCAGATTTTGGTAGTTCATTATGGTCACATGATCAATTCTTGAACGCAACAGGGACAAATAATTCTGTTAATATTAATCTTTATACGAATAGTAGAGAAGATTGGTTAATATCTCCAACCTTTGATTTATCAGCAGGAGGTTATGAATTAGTTTATATAGCAGCTGTAACAGATTATCAGAATAGTGATGTACCAGAAGGAAACGGTATGGGCTCTGATGATGAGGTGCAAGTATTAATCACAGAAGATGATGGTCTTACCTGGACAGCACTTAGAACATATAGTCAAAGTGATTTTCCAAGTGAAACTGGTGATTTTGAATCGATTGATTTATCCGCTTACACTGGAAATGTACAAATTGCATTTTGGGGAACAGACGGCGCAGTTGCCGATTCAGAAGATTACGATTTTTTTATAGACGAATTCGAAGTAAGAACTCCACCAAACTGTTTTGATCCTACTGGGTTAAGTGTAACTAATGTAACTACTGATTCAGCAGATTTAAATTGGGATGATGATGTAGATGCATTAAATGGATACAATTGGGTCATATACACTTCACCAAGTGATCCTGAAGTAGATACCGCTGTAGATAGTGGTACTGCTGCCGCTGGAATGACCATGACACAAGTTACTGGTTTAATGTCTCAAACAGATTATGATTTTTATTTAAGCTCAGATTGTGATACTAATGGTGTTAGTTCATTGGCTGGACCTGTTACCTTTACAACCGAATGTGCCGCTTTTGCTGCACCTTTCTTAGAAAATTTCGATGATAATGGGACAGCATTACCTAATTGCTGGACGCAAACTAGTACAGTTGGAGTTTGGTCAGTTAATACTACACCTACTTTCGGAAACACGTATTCAGATAATACTTCAGGGAGTGGTTCATTTGCCTTAGTAGATGCTTCAGTTGCAAACCAAGGAAATGACATAACGCTTACAACTCCGTTTGTAGATGTGAGTACCCTAACTAGTCCAGCACTAGAATTTTTTGTATATCACTTCAAATCTCAAAATGCTACTGACAACATTATTTCAGTAGAGGTTTGGGATGGAGCGGCTTGGAATCAAGTTTATTTTGACGATACTGCTAACTTTGAAGGATGGGAGCAAGTAATTGTAGATTTGTCTTCATTAACATTAACTGGCGATATTCAAGCTAGATTTATTGTAGACAGTACACCAAACAATTTTTACAATGATATTGCTATTGATGATGTTTCTTTTGATGAAGGACCAGCTTGTTTTGCTCCTACATCACTTTTAACTTCTAATATTTCAGGTACAAGCGTAGATTTTAGCTGGGATGGAACAGTATCTTCTGTCAACGGTTATGAATGGGCAATTATTGAAGAAGGCGTCGGTGATATTACTGATGCTGCTACTTGGGTTGACACCAACATTACAGATGTATCTACAACCAATGCTTCTTCAAATGTATTATTGCCAGAAACAGCTTACGAAGTTTACGTAAGAACAGACTGTGATACAGAAGGACAAAGTGAGTGGACTTCAACTACATTTACAACAACGGTTTTATGTCCTACACCATCAAGTTTAGTCTTGGATAGTGTAGATATAAATCAAGCAAGTTTTTCTTGGATGGCTGCAACAGCAGAAACAGGAGGTTATGAGTATGTAATAATGCCTGAAGGTTTAGATCCAATAGTCGATTTTGCAGATAATGTTGATAATGGAACAACAGCTGCAGGTGTAACCACAGCATCATCAACTGCTTTAACACCTAATACTGCTTATGATTTTTATGTTCTAGCACTGTGTGATGCATCTGAAACAAGTGATTATATTTCAATATTATTTGAAACACCTTGTTCGGCATTTACACCAGATTATTTAGAAGATTTTGCTTCATATGTACCAGATTGTTGGGAAGAAGCAGGTTCTGGAGATCCTACTACTGGACCTTCAGATTTTGGTAGTTCATTATGGTCACATGATCAATTCTTGAACGCAACAGGGACAAATAATTCTGTTAATATTAATCTTTATACGAATAGTAGAGAAGATTGGTTAATATCTCCAACCTTTGATTTATCAGCAGGAGGTTATGAATTAGTTTATATAGCAGCTGTAACAGATTATCAGAATAGTGATGTACCAGAAGGAAACGGTATGGGCTCTGATGATGAGGTGCAAGTATTAATCACAGAAGATGATGGTCTTACCTGGACAGCACTTAGAACATATAATCAAAGTGATTTTCCAAGTGAAACTGGTGATTTAGAAACTATTGATTTATCCGCTTACACTGGAAATGTACGATTTGCATTTTGGGGAACAGACGGCGCAGTAGATGATCCAGAAGATTATGATTTCTTTATAGATGAATTTGAAGTAAGAACTCCACCTAACTGTTTTGAGCCTACTGGGTTAAATGTAACAAATATTACAGTAAATTCAGCAGATTTAAACTGGGATGATGATGTAGCTGCATTAAATGGTTACAATTGGAGTGTTTATGCCTCACCAAGTGATCCTGAAGTAGATACTGCTGTAGATAGTGGTACTGCTGCTGCTGGAGAGACAATGGTACAAGTTACTGGTTTAACGCCTGATACAGATTATGATTTTTATTTAAGTTCAGATTGTGATACTAATGGTGTTAGTTCATTGGCTGGGCCAGAGAGTTTCTTTACAGGATATTGTGCACCTGTACATACAAGTACTTTTGATTATGTTGTATCATTAGAAACCATTGGTGCTGAGCAAAATGTTTCTATCACTCAAACTGTGCAAGGACCAAATCAAGGCTATCAAGACTTAACAGATCAAACTATTGAAGCTTTTATAGATTCGAGTTTTGATGTAGACGTAACTTATAGTTTTGGAACATTTGGCTTTAAAGCTTGGGTAGATTGGAACAACGATTTAGTATTTGCAGAAGATGAAGTTATTTTCACAGATGAAAATACTACTGCATCAGCTATATCCACATTTGTAGTGCCAGATGATGTATTAGCAGGAGATTATCGGGTAAGATTTAGAGCCTATTGGCCGAATGATGAAGATCCAGGGTCTTGTGAATCAATTACTTGGGGTGATGCCTTTGATTATACACTAACAGTGTCCGAGGCTGCACCTGCATTTGCAAATGTACAAGTAATCCATAATTCTCCAGATCCAGCTGCAGCATCCGTAGACGTATACTTGGATGGAGCGTTATTGGATGATTTAACTGGCGTAAACTTTAGAGAAGCTACAGGATTTTTATTAGCACCAGCAGATGTAGACATCGTAATTGATGTTGTACCAGCAGGTGGAGATATTTCAACTAGTGTATTTACTCAAACCCTTAACTTGGTTGAGGATGAAAATTACATTATAGTAGCTAACGGAGTTTTAGATCCAACTGCGTTTATTACTGATAATGCATTTGAACTAAGTATTTATGCAGGAGCAAGAACAGTTGCAGCAGATCCAGCAGATGTGGATGTTTTGGTACACCATGGTTCGCCAGATGCACCAGCGGTAGATGTTAATGAAGTAACCGCAGGAAACTTGGTAGCTAATATAGCTTACCCAGAATTCCAAGGATACTTATCTTTACCTGAAGCAGATTATACCTTAGAGATTGCAGCAGCAGGAACTCCTGATGCCTTGTTAACTTATTCTGCACCTTTAGCTACTTTAGGTGGTTTTGAAGGAACTGCAATTACAGTAATAGCAAGTGGATTCTTAGGGGATGATGCAGGAACAGACAATGGCTTTGGATTATGGGTTGCAACAGCAGCAGGTGGTCCTTTATTGGAATTGCCACTCATAGAGCCAGACCCAGTATTCGCCAATGTTCAAGTAATACACAATTCACCAGATCCAGCTGCAGCTTCTGTAGATGTATATTTAAATGGTGCGTTGTTGACAGAATTAACTGGTGTGAACTTTAGAGAAGCTTCTGCATTCTTATCGGCTCCAGCAGATGTAGACATCGTAATTGATGTTGTACCAGCAGGTGGTGATATTTCAACTAGTGTATTTACTCAAACCCTTAACTTGGTTGAGGATGAAAATTACATTATAGTAGCTAACGGAGTTTTAGATCCAACTGCGTTTATTACTGATAATGCATTTGAACTAAGTATTTATGCAGGAGCAAGAACAGTTGCAGCAGATCCAGCAGATGTGGATGTTTTGGTACACCATGGTTCGCCAGATGCACCAGCGGTAGATGTTAATGAAGTAACCGCAGGAAACTTGGTAGCTAATATAGCTTACCCAGAATTCCAAGGATACTTATCTTTACCTGAAGCAGATTATACCTTAGAGATTGCAGCAGCAGGAACTCCTGATGCCTTGTTAACTTATTCTGCACCTTTAGCTACTTTAGGTGGTTTTGAAGGAACTGCAATTACAGTAATAGCAAGTGGATTCTTAGGGGATGATGCAGGAACAGACAATGGCTTTGGATTATGGGTTGCAACAGCAGCAGGTGGTCCTTTATTAGAACTACCATTAGTTGAAGACGATGGTCCTATGGACCCTGCCCCAGATCCTATTGAAGATCCTGAGAATGTAATTAGTTTATTTAGTGGTGTATATACAAATGTTACTGTAGATACTTGGTTAACGCCATGGTCATCTGCAGACCTAGAAGATATTCAAATTCAAGGTAATGACACTAAACTGTATACTAATCTAGATTTTGCAGGTATAGAAACTGTAGCAAATCCTATTGACGCAACTGAAATGGACTTTTTCCATATCGATGTTTGGTCTCCAAATGCAACCACATTTAGAGTTAAATTAGTAGATCTTGGAAGCGGTGCTGTTGAAGGCGAAATAGCTTTTGATATTGCACAAGAGGAATGGGTAAGTTTACAAATTCCACTAGATGATTTTGCAGATGCAGATGTAGTGACAGATCCAAATAACTTGTTGACAGTTAGAAATTCTATACAACAGTTAATCATTTCGGGTTTACCTGTTGGAGCAGTTACTGCTTATGTAGACAATGTTTACTTTAGTGATGATCCTTCGGTCTCTACAATTGATTTTGATGCTGATAATTTCACTTATTATCCAAACCCAGTTAATAGTGAGCTTCGTATTGAAGCAAATAATACTATCGAACAGGTTGAGGTATTCAATGTGTTAGGTCAGAGAGTGATTTCTCAACGTCCTAACCAAACTAATCCTATTTTGGATATGAATAATTTAGAAGCTGGTGTTTACTTAATGAAAGTAAGCATAGATGGAACCAATAAAACGTTCCAGATTATTAAAGACTAGTTTTTATAATTTTAATTCTAAAATCCCAGTGCGAAAGTGCTGGGATTTTTTTATGCTTTATATTTACGCCATGAAATTTGCATATTCATTTATAGTACCTGTTTTCAATCGACCAGAAGAAATTGATGAATTGCTTTTAAGCATTTCGAAACAAGCTGATTTGTCATTTGAAGTTGTAATTATAGAAGATGGATCTACTGCTACATGCCAACATGTTATAAACAAATACAGCGATAGACTAGCTATAAATTACTTACAAAAGGAAAACACGGGTCCAGGCGATTCCAGAAATTTCGGCATGCAAAATGCAAATGGAAAGTTCTTTCTTATTTTAGATTCAGATGTTATTCTTCAGGATAACTATTTACAGAGTGTAGATGATTTTTTAAAAATAAATAAAATTGAATGTTTTGGAGGACCAGATTTAGCACACCCTAGTTTTACAAAATTGCAAAAAGCTATTGATTTTACCATGACTTCTTTTTTAACAACAGGAGGAATAAGAGGAAACAAAACCCAAATTCAACAATATGAACCTAGGAGTTTCAATATGGGAATATCTAGACAATTGTTTGTAAAAACGAATGGCTTCACTAATATTCACCCTGGCGAAGACCCAGACTTATCTATTCGGATTCAGAAATTAGGTTATCAAACTGCTTTCTTAGCTTCAGCAGGGGTGTATCATAAAAGAAGAATCTCTTGGTCTAAGTTTTTTCAACAAGTATATAAATTTGGACTAGTAAGACCTATTCTTTTTAAGAAACATCCTACTACGATCAAACCGAGTTATTTTTTCCCGAGTATGTTCTCCTTTTTTTTAGTAATGGGAATTCTATTTTCCATACTTGGTTTTCCGTATTTGCTTTTTGTGTATGTATTTTATTTAACTAGCTTAGGCTTAGTTTCTTTTTTTAAGTATACCTCCTTAAAAATTTCTTTGTTTTCTATTTTAGCAACACTTATTCAATTTTTAGGATATGGATTTGGTTTCTTTAAAAGCTTTTTATATATACATCTATTAAGAAAAAAACCAGAAGAACAATTTTCTTTCTTATATTATGCAGGTAAACATAAATTTTAATGAGCAGCAAAGTATCAACTAAAAATAAAATACTAAAGTCTTTAAGTCAAGCCAATTGGAAAGCTTTCTTATTCTTTACCTCTTTTACTTTTTTTTTGTGGTTGATTCTTCAATTTACAAAAACGCACAAAGTAGATTATGAAATAAGTATTATATTATCAGAAATACCAGTTAAAGAGGTGCTTTCTGATAATCAAATAAAATTATCAACTACAATCGAGCAGACGGGTTTTACTTTATTCAAAAAACAATTTTCAGAAAATTCAATAAGTTTGCCTGTAAGTGCATTACAAAAAAAGGATTCTGCTTATGTATTTCAGAGTAGCTTATTTGTTGCTCAAATTGCAAGTGAGCTAAAACTTTCTTTAGATCACTTTAGCATAAATACTAAGGATTTTGTCATTCCTTTTACAATTAAATCTTCAAAAAAAATTCCACTAGTAACCAATGTTAATATAGGTTATGCCAAGTCTTTTGCTAGTTATGTGGGACTTCAAATTGACCGAGATTCTATTAAAATTGCAGGTCCTACAGATGTGATTTCTGCTATTTCATCAATAGAAACTGAAGAAGTAACACTAGATGAACTAAGGAAGGATAAATCAGGAAAATTGAAGCTGATGAAACCATTTTCTGATGTAGTCATACTTGAGTTTGAAAATGTGAATTACAACATAGAGGTTGAAAAGTTTACAGAGCAAAGTTTCAGTCTGCCCATTGAATTGAAAAATACACCCGAAAATTACAATGTACTGCTCATTCCTGAACGAGTTACTGTAAAATTTCAGTCCAGTTTAGAAGATATGGAAAACATTAGTGAGGAAGATTTTCAAATAGAATGTGACTTTAATTCTGCTTTGAACGAAATTTCTTTGTTGATTCCTAAACTAGTGAACCAGCCTCAAAAAGCAATTCGCATTCAATTGGAGCCAAATCGCATAGAATATATTCTTCGTAAATAAATAAGTATGATTGTTCTTGGTATTACAGGCGGTATAGGGAGTGGGAAGACAACGGTGGCTAACTTTTTTAAAAAACTAGGTGTCCCTGTTTTTATTGCAGACGAACAAGCCAAACAACTCATGAATTCTTCTACTGAATTGCGACAAGGTATCGTTCAAACTTTTGGAGAAGATGCCTACCAAAACAATCAACTTAATCGGGAATACTTGGCCAAACAAGTTTTTAATGATTCAGAAGCTTTACAAAAATTGAATCAATTGGTTCATCCAATAGTTGCGGAAGCTTTTAGGAATTGGAAAAACAAACAAAATCTTCCTTTGGTCGCTTATGAAGCTGCTATTTTATTTGAACATAACAGACAAGAGATTTGCGATTATACCATTTTAGTCGTAGCCCCAATAGAAGTCAAAATAAAACGTATTCAAGAAAGAGATGACGCTTCTCGTTCTCAAATTGAAGCAAGAATGAAAAACCAATGGAGCGACGAACGAAAAATGAAACTAGCTGATTTTGTCATAAAAAATGAAGAATTATTAAAAACAGAAGAAAATATCCATAAAATTTATAAATATTTAAAGAATACTCATAATTTTTAAATTATTATGCAGTTAATGTTTTCTTAAACCATCAAATGTTAAAAGGCTTAAATTTTACATTTGGTGCATGAATAAAAAGCTATTTCGACTATTAATTATCCTGATGAGTATTTCTTTGATTGGGATAATTTTTGTTCAAGGATATTGGATAAAAAACTCTGTTGAAAGTAGTGAAGAACAATTTTCAATATCTGCAAAACAGATTTTAATAAATGTAGGTCGGACAGTTGAAAATGAAGAATTAGACAAATATTATTTTGAAGTTGCCGCTATGGCAGATTCAGTAGATGCTTTGCAAACGCAGCTAAGTGAACTTTTTCATTTAAAAGACAAAAACGAATCTAGCGAGTATTATGTATACTCCAATTCCATTCTTCAGGAAGACTATAAAGTATCTTCTCCTTTTTTGTTTGGGGATAAAGATAGCATTGAATTCAGAAAGTTAGTCAATAGAAAGGTTACTCGCGTAGTGCGTAAAGACGGTGTTGATAAAAATCAACTTTCTGCCATGGATCGTTACGAGCGAATTCAAAAGATGGATAAAGAAGAACGGTATTTAATGCGTGATGCTATTCAGGAAGGAGCAAGTATGTTGCCTATTCATCAACGTGTTGATGCTGAGCACTTAAATTTATTGATAGAAGAACAATTGAAACAACGCAATTTAACTTCACAATTTGAATATGGAATATACAGTAATGATTTACCTACCAAAGTACGATCAGATAATTTTGTATTGAATAGCCCTTCTACCTATGGAGTTCCTATCTTTCAGTCTAAAAACAAAAATGACAACTATAAATTTTTCATCAATTTTACAGATAAAAATAAAGCAATACTTTCTTCCATTTCAAAAATGGCTATCATTTCAATCATATTTACAATTATTATTGTATTGACTTTTTCTTCCGCTATTAGTCAATTATTTAGACAAAGACAAATTTCTGAAATCAAGACCGATTTCATCAATAATATGACGCATGAATTTAAAACACCTATTGCCACCATCAATTTGGCTTTAGATTCTATGAATAATCCAAAGGTTGGCGAAAACAAGGAAATGATGAGTCGTTATTTGAAGATGATTCGAGATGAAAATAAACGTATGCATGCTCAAGTTGAAAATGTACTTCGTATTTCAAAATTAGAGCGAAATGAATCGGATATTGATAAGGATAGACAGAAACTTCATGATCTTATTGATAGAGCCATTGGCCACGTTGACTTGATTGTGAAAAATAGAAGCGGCTACATCAAGAAGCAATTAGATGCTAACAAAAGCTCGATTTTAGCTAGTGAATCACACTTTACTAACGTGATTGTTAATGTGTTAGATAATGCCATAAAATATTCGCCAGACACACCAAAGATAGATATTGAAACAGAAAATGTGAAAAACTTCGTTATTCTTAAAATAACAGACCATGGCGCTGGCATGAGTAAAGCTGTGCAAAAGAAAATTTTTGATAAATTTTATAGAGAACATACCGGAGACGTACACAATGTAAAAGGCCATGGGCTTGGCTTAGCGTACGTAAAACGTATTGTAGAAGACCACCACGGTGAAATATCCGTTGAAAGCGAAAAAGGAGTAGGAAGCTCCTTCATTATTAAATTACCCTTAATATCATAAACATATGGAAACTGAAAACAAGAAAATTTTATTAGTAGAAGACGATCCAAATTTTGGAATCGTATTGAAAGATTACCTTAGCATGAACGAATATGACGTAACCCACGCCAAAAACGGAATGGAAGGTTTTGAAAAATTTAAAAAAGGAGATTACGATTTATGTATCTTAGATGTAATGATGCCTTACAAGGATGGTTTCACTTTAGCAAAAGAAATCCGAGAGAAAAACGAAGATGTTCCAATTATCTTTTTGACAGCAAAATCGATGAAAGAGGACGTGTTGAAAGGCTACAAAGTAGGAGCAGACGATTACCTAAACAAACCTTTTGATAGTGAAGTTTTACTCATGAAAATTAAAGCTATTATGCAACGCAAGTCTAGCGATAGTTTAGCAGATAGTAAGCAATTTGAATTCAATATTGGGAATTTCCATTTGAACTCAAAACTGCGATTTTTAACTTTCAAAGAAGACGAGCCTATTAAATTGTCTCCTAAAGAGAATGAGTTACTACGCATGCTAGCTTTACATGAAAACGATTTAATGCCCCGTGAGTTAGCGCTTACTAAAATTTGGAGAGACGATAATTACTTTACATCAAGAAGTATGGATGTATATATCGCCAAGTTAAGAAAGTATTTAAAAGTAGATGATTCGGTTGAAATCTTAAACATCCACGGAGAAGGTTTCCGTTTGGTGGTAAAAGGTTCCGACGGAAAAAGCGCGTAAGCAAATTGAAGTGTTTTATATTTGCTTTCAGTTTCAAGTATACACAGGTTAATTACTTTACACACCCTTAGCCTGTGTGTATTTATCTTCTATTTTTTGAATGATTTCTTCAACTGGAGTTTCATAATCAAACCAAAGTGCATCTTCCTGGTTTTTAAACCATGTGAGTTGTCGTTTTGCAAATCTTCTTGTGTTTTTTTTGATTTCAGACACGGCATGTTCTAAACTTGAATTTCCATCAAAATAAGTAAATAATTCTTTGTAACCTACTGTGTTTAGTGCGTTCAATCGTCTTTTCGGATAAAGTTTTTTGGCTTCTTGCAGCAAGCCCATTTCCATCATAACATCTACTCTTTTTTCAATTCGATTGTAAATGATTTCTCTAGGAGCAGTCAAACCAATTTTTATGGAAGCAAAGTTCTTCTGTTTCTTTTTTTTGCCTAAAAATTGAGAATAAATTTGACCAGAAGACCTGTAGATTGCCAAAGCTCTAATAACACGTTTTGGATTATCTATTGCGATGTCTTGATAGGATTTTTCATCAATTTTTTTTAGCTCAGCTTGTAAATGTTGCAGCCCTTTCTCTTCAAGTTCAGTATTCAATTCTTGCCTTATATGTTCCGCTACCTTAGGAAAATCATCTAAGCCTTCGGTTGCCGCTTTTACGTATAAACCACTACCTCCAACCAATATCACTTTTTGGTTTTTTAGAAAAAGGCTATTCAGTTTTTTATCAGCATCAGCTTCAAATTTCCCTACGCTGTAATTCTCTTCAATGGAAATATGCTGAATGAAATGATGTTTTGCAGCAGCTAATTCTTCAGTAGAAGGAACCGCCGTACCAATGTTCATTTCTTTGTAAAATTGCCTAGAATCTGCTGAAATAATTTCAGTTGAAAAGTGCTTTGCAAGTTGAATAGATAAGGCAGTTTTTCCAATAGCGGTAGGACCTAAAACACAAATAAGTTGATAGTTAGGGCTTGACATTTATTCCTCTTCTTTTTTCTTATTTAAAGAATAACCACAAGCATGGCAATATTCCGAATGATTAGCATGACGTACTTCGCCGCAGTTGTAACAAGATTGTGTATTGGTATAATCCTTATCCTGTTTAACCATTTCTGCAGAAACTATTCCAGTAGGTACGGCAATAACACCATAACCCATAATCATAATAATGGATGCTATAAATTGTCCCAGCGGTGTAACAGGGTGAATGTCTCCATAACCAACAGTTGTTAAGGTAACAATAGTCCAATAAATGCTTCTAGGAATGGAAGTATAACCATGCTCTGGCCCTTCTACAATAAACATAATCGTTCCTGCAATAAACGAAACAATGATAACGCTGTATAAAAAGGTTAAAATTTTAGGCAGGGAGTTTTTAATAGCTACACTAATTCTAGCACCTGCTCCTGTAAATTTTGCTAGCTTTAAAACTCGGAAAACCCTTAATAATCGTAATGCTCTAAACGAAAGCAATGCTCCTGAGCCAGCAAATATTAATGAAAGATATAATGGGATTGTTGCTAAAAAGTCTACAATGCCATAAAAGCTAAAAATGTACTTAGTCGGTTTTTTGATACTAATTATTCTCAAAATATATTCAATAGTAAAAAAAATAGTGATTACCCACTCCGCAACAACGAACCAATCGTGGTAAGCTTCATTCAAATACCCAACGGAATCAAACATGACTAATGCAAGGCTAATAATAATGACAATGAGAAGTACAATGTCAAAGATTTTACCTGATTTGGTATCAGCCTCATAGATTACTTCGTGAACTTTTTCTTTCCAAGTCATACTTCCAAAATTACTGAAATCATTTTAATTGAATTAGCTTAATTCGCTTTTCATTTTTTCTGATATAGGTTTGTACGATATGTCGAGCATCTCTGTTATTTTCTAAAGGAGTAATAGCTTGTTGAAGCACTTCAGGATTTTGAATCTGATAATTTAAATTGAAAAATCCTATTCCTTTCAATTTTCCATTCGCTATATACACTACAGATTTTTCTGATGAATTCCTTCCTCTGTCTACGACCAACATATTCTTATTTTCGAAGCTGTAACGTTCTATCACTTGCTGCGCTCTCACATTGTAATCTTCGGTAGTTTCCTCTCCCACACAAGCTCCTTTGCATTCCTTTATAGTGTAATTGAAACAAGATCCTTTGGTTTTGTGTAAACCACATAGGCGTTGGCATAAATCATACTCTTCAATAATGTAATTGAGTACAGATTTTGCTTGCATCGCATTGGTAAATGTAGTTATGGGTTCAGCTTTGAGATTGGCAGAACCAATTTTAAATTCAATATAGCCTTTTGCATTTACTTTGCTATATAAAGCATGCGTATATAATCTCTTTTTTAAAGCCCGATTATACTTCGGTTGAATTTCTTTAATTTCTTGGCTTTCTTTTAAAAGTGCAATCAATTCACTTCCTGTGACTTCTACATTTATTTGTTCAACTTCTAGCTGAATTTGCCTTGATTTGTGGTTGTCATTAGTAAAATGTTGATTTGCTCTTTTTTTGATATTTTTACTTTTACCGATGTATATTATTTTTCCTTTGGTGTTATGAAAATAATAAACGCCAGTTCGTGAAGGTAACTCCTCAATTAATCGAATTAACTTCTGGTCTTTCCTTTTCTTTGGTTTAATTTGTATGCTATTCGAAATTACTTCTTTTGAAGTATCCTTTTGCAAAAGCAACTTAAACAATTCCACAGTAGCCAAGGCGTCACCAGATGCTCGATGTCTGTTAGTAATAGGTATGCCTAAGTTTTTTACTAATTTACCTAAGGAATAGGAGGGTAAGTTTGGCATTAATTTTTGAGATAAGTCTACTGTGCAAATCGATTTTTTTTCATATTCAAATCCCAAGCGTCTGAACTCTGTACTTAAAATCCGGTAATCGAATTTGGCATTGTGAGCTACTAAAATGCAGTCTTCTGTGATTTCAACAATCCGTTTAGCTACTTCGTAAAATTTAGGTGCATTGCGAAGCATTTCGTTATTGATGCCAGTGAGACCAACTACAAAAGCTTGTATTTTTCGCTCTGGATTAATTAAGCTTATGAATTGGTCAACCACTTTTTCGCCATCAAATTTATAGATAGCAATTTCTGTTATTCCCTCTTCATTAAATTTTCCACCAGTGGATTCTATGTCTAAAATGGCAAACAAATGTTATTGTTTATTTTCGTTCTCCAAAGATAGCACTTCCTATTCTAATCATGGTGCTACCGTGTTTTATCCCTAACTTATAATCACCGCTCATACCCATAGAAAGAATTTGGAGTTGTTTGTGTTCCTGCTTCAACTCATCAAAAGTTTCTTTTAAATAGGCAAACTCGCGTTCTATTTGGTCTTTATTATCTGTAAACGTCGCCATTCCCATTAAGCCTACAATTTTTAAGTGCTCAAATTTTGAAACACCTTCATCTAGCAATAAATGAGTTAAATCTTCTTTGCTCATTCCAAATTTAGAATCTTCTTCAGCAATCTTAAGTTGCAGTAAACACCTAATTTCACGGTCATTTTGTTTTGCTCTTTTGTTTACTTCTTTTAGTAATTTGAGTTTATCTACTGCATGAATTAAGCTTACATAAGGCGCCATGTACTTCACTTTATTGGTTTGTACATGACCAATCATGTGCCACTCAATGTCTTTGGGCAGGGCTTCCCACTTATCAGTCATTTCCTGAATTTTGTTTTCTCCAAAAATTCGCTGTCCAGCATGGTAAGCTTCCAAAAGGTCTTCATTGGGTTTGGTTTTTGAAACCGCAACCAAAGCAACATCATCTGTAATTTCAGATTTAAATTTTTTAATATTTCCTTCAATATCTATGGACATAATGTTCTATTCTTAAAATTCGTGTATACAAATACCACTTCTTAATTTGGGGTCAATATACGTACTTTTAGGGGGCATGCTTAAGCCTTCATCTGCTATGTGTTTTACTTCTTCCATATTTACTGGTAACATACCAAATCCTACAGCAAACTTTTTTGCATCCACTTTTCCTTTTACGTAAGCCATGTCTTTTTGAGCTGGTACATAAGTAACCCGCTTGTTATTTTTGAAATCTTCTATTCCTAAAATGGGCTTTAAGATTTTATCATTTAGAATCTGAGCATCCAATTCATCTAAAGCATTTTTAAATTCCTGATGATTTTGCCGTAAATACAATGAATAAAATTCTCCATCTAGATACATGCTAAAATGATGTTTATAAGTAGGCTTATAATAATCTTGTTTTCTGTTTTCAATTCTGAAAAATTCATCCATTTGAATTAAAAACTCTTCTTTTGTTAAGCCATTTAAATCGGTTATCAACCTATTAAACTCTCTTATTTTTAATTGGTCTTCTGGAATTAAATAACTTAAAACGAAGTTATAAGCTTCATTTCCCGTATGATTATCGTTTTCTAAAGCCAGTTTGTTTGCCAGCATTACCGAAGATGAAATCCGGTGATGTCCATCTGCAATATACAAATGCGATACCTTTGCTAAGGCATTTTCAATAGCTTCAATTTTTTTGGAATCCTTGATTACCCAAATGTAATGGGTTTCTCTAGAAGTGGTAGTAAACTCATATTCAGCTCTGTTTTGAACAATTTCTTTTGTCATTTCTTCCAATTCAATTTGCTTTGGATGGGTAAGTAAAATAGGGTCTGTATTAAACCGAACTGTTTTTAAGTAATCTGTAAAAACCGAAACCCGTTTGGATAAAGTTTCTTCGTGGCGTTTAATTTTGTTTTCATTGTAATCATCTGCATGGCAACAGCCTACAAATCCAGAGAAAACATCACTATTTCTGTAATAAATTTGGTGTAATAAAAAAACAGGCTGCTCTTCCGTTGTGAAAATGCCGTCTTCCTTGAACTCTAAAAATCGATTTTTTACTAGATTAAATCGTTCTTTTCCAGCAATTTCTTTTCGGTATTTAAATCCAGGGTTGACAATGTGTAAAAATGAAAACGGATTGTGTTCCAGTCTAGCTTCGCGTTCTTTTTTAGTATAACTTTCGTAGGGTCTTGACGCCACTAAACTAATTTTAGTTCGGGTTGGTCTGGTTGCTTTAAATGCACAAAACTTCGGCATCTTAATTTGTAAATTGACTAGATACTACTTCTGCTTTTCTGCTTTCGCTGTAATTGTAGAAACCTTCTCCAGATTTAATTCCCATTTTCCCAGCTCTTACCATATTTACCAAAAGAGGACAAGGTGCGTATTTTGGATTTTTAAAACCATCGTACATTACTTCTAAAATGGAATGACAAACATCTAAACCTATAAAATCAGCCAATTGAAGCGGACCCATTGGATGCGCCATTCCTAGTTTCATGACTGTGTCAATTTCTTCAACTCCTGCAACTCCAGTATACAAGGTTTCTATAGCTTCATTAATCATCGGCATCAAAATACGGTTGGCTACAAAACCTGGATAATCATTTACCTCGGTAGGAACTTTGTTTAAATTCTTAGCCATTTCTACCACCTTGTTATTGGTTTCATCAGAAGTGTTGTACCCTCGGATAATTTCTACCAATTTCATGATAGGCACCGGATTCATAAAGTGCATTCCTATTACCTGATCTGCCCGATTTGTAACGGCGGCAATTTTAGTAATTGGAATAGAGGAGGTGTTGGTAGATAAAATACAGTTTTTAGGACAAACCTTATCCAAGGTTCTGAAAATATCCAACTTGATGTTTTCGTTTTCTGAAGCTGCTTCCACCACCAAATCGGCTTGTTTAGCACCTTCTTCTAGTTTAGTAAAGGTCTTAATATTACCTAAAGTAGAAACTTTATCATCTTCTGTGATTTTTTCTTTGGCCAACATTCTATCCAAGTTTTTGGTAATGGTGGCGATCCCTCGGTCTAAGCTTTCTTGACTTAAATCAACCAGACTTACGTGGTATCCAAATTGTGCAAAAGTGTGCGCAATTCCATTTCCCATGGTTCCTGCGCCTATAACTGTTATATTTTTCATAGTGTATGTTTTTCCTATCTCTAACCCTTTCCAAAAGAAAAGAGACTTATTAATTTTTCTTTCCTGATGAAAAGCTTTCTTGACTTACTGCTTCTGTATTATTCTAATAATTTAGAAAATGTTTTACTTACCTCTAATTTAATGGAATTTTCTAAGATTCCTATAGTAAATTCAACTAAACTTTTTTCCAGTGTAGCAATTTTATGAACCCGAATTACAGAAGGTAATTTTAAACCAGATTCTTTCAATTCATCTATAAAAATATCATTTGTAGTTTTATAGATTTGACTTGTAATTCTGCAAACAAGAATATCTCCATCATCAAAATCATTTAATATTAATGCAGGTCTTTTCTTGTGAGATTTACCGTCCGTGAACGGAAATTTTAAAAGGACAATATCTCCAAAGTTTAACTTGCTCATTATTAATAATTATCATAAACCGAATCCGATTCAGCGTAGCCGTTTAAAAAATGGTTCTGAGCTGATTTTTGAAAAAT